>Ga0256404_1009439_pt1 | contig 13990 bp, 18 predicted proteins | sample RumenRJG_01DNA_FD_185990 | JGI IMG/M metagenome (GOLD analysis project Ga0256404, IMG submission 185990) | Bovine rumen microbial communities from Lethbridge, Alberta, Canada - RJG_01 | ecosystem: Host-associated > Mammals > Digestive system > Stomach > Rumen | place: Canada: Alberta | collected...
GCATAGACAGGTCGGAATTCGCCCTGACGGTCATAAGTAAACTGGCCATTTGTCGAGAAATAGAGAAGGAACATCAGCAGCGCCCGCTTGAGTCCTTGAGACACTTCCTCTTTGCTATTGTAAAGCTCTGTGAAATAGGAGTACAAGGACATCTTGAGCGAGGTGAGAATGTATTCCTCCAGTTGCTCCTGTGTGCGGAATCCACGTTCCTTTGAACGGGATTTCATTTGCGTGAAATTATAGCGCTTTTCCATTTCGAAAGCATCCGGGCCTGTGTAGTGCTGGGGAAATATCTCATCGTAGGATATCTTCCTCAACGCCGCATTGGCCGCCTCGATATAATCCAGATAATAGAAGTCTTTCCCCTCCGGGAAATCTTTGTAGAGCGCCACCAGCGACTCTTTCTTATTCTGGTAAACAGTGGCCATGTTGCGCCACGCAGTACTGATGTCTTTGATGTGAGACAGGAACATCCTGGTGGGCCGTGCGGCTTCTCGATACAACTCCATCAGTTCGGAACAATCGTCGTTGATAAAGAACCGTTCGCAGTCGTGCATGCCCAGAAACAGGCTGCCGCCGCCGACAAAGGGTTCATAATAGCGGGCGAAATCGCCGGGGACCAGCGGAAGTATCCCGTCCAGGAACTTCACTTTGCTTCCAATCCATTTGGTTAATGCTTCCATGATATCGTTAGTTATAGATTTAGTTTCAAACCGATGCCGACGTTTCCGTTTACTATGCGGATGCCGGAGCCGAAAGTTATCGGAGAAGATGCCTGCAGCAGAATGGCAAACTTCCGGGCAACAAACCATTCAAGCACGCCCTGCGCGTACACGCCATATATAAAAGCGGTCTGCTTCTGGGAAAGGGCAATATGCTCGGGGAGGGAGTTGAACGGATCCAACATCTCCACACCCGCGAGTGCACCACCGCCAGCATATAGGTTAAGGCTACGGCTGCGCGTACCTGCCAGACGGAAAAGGAATCCGCCTTCAGCTATTACATGAAGATAGTCCAGGGTGTCGCCGGAAGAAAGTTTTGCCTTATAGAGATTTCCGGACACACCGGTTTGGCAGTACCCGGAAAGAGTGTATTGTTCATAGAAAGCTTCAGCGCCCACGAACAGGCCGTTATAGAGCGAAGATACTCGGAGCGAAGGTTGGCCAGACTGCGTCCGCTGCGCTGAAGCCGTGGTTATAAAGAGTAGCGAAGTAAGGATTGTCAATCCGATATGTGCGATTTTTACTTTCATTTCGTATTGTTATGCGTTCCTTTGTGTTGTATAACTTGCCGCAAAGTAAGGATGAATTTTTTGGAAATGCAAATCTTTTCATACATTTGTGGCGAGCAACACAATACGAAAGTGCAAAATTGCGACACAAAAAATACACTTAACGGAGCGTCTTCAAGGCCTGGTCAGACAGATGAACTGTACCAGACCAACAGTGTCGCATATATTGAGGCGGACTTGAAAATCAATCATTTACGCATTTTGATGGCTATCATCAAACACCTTCAGACTGCCATTCGATTCAAGGTAGGACGCACCGTAGGAAAAGGACGCATACCCGATTCGCTCCTTCCACCGGTTGCGACCCATACCCGATTCTACAATACCCGTGTTTTGGAGATACCCGTTCCCGATTTCCATATGGGGTTGAATAATGGTGGCAGGCTCCGCTCCTGTCTGGATGAACTATGCTCAACCAGGATAGTTTTCCCCCGCATATCCCATTACTACCTGGATACATTCCCCGGATTAATTGCCGGCTATGAATTTCCTGCTTACGCGAAGAGTGTGCGTATCTTCCTGATGAATCCAATGATAGGCAGATTACTGTTGACGGAAGAGGGATATAGCCATTACTCCCACTCAAAGGCGCTGACAATCAGCAACAAATATACGGTTCGGCTATACTGGCTCATCTGCTCCTGGCGCAATCGCGGCGGGTTCGTAATTTCGCTGGATAACCTTAGGAAGATTCTCCAGCTGGGTCCCAGCTATGACCGTTATTGCAATATCACAGGGCGCGTCCTCAACCCGTCGATGACGGAGCTGTGCACGCGATTTCCTATCTGGTTCTTATATCGTCTCTACAGACGAAAAGAGGGACCAGTCCTAGCCTTCAAAATCAAGGTCAAACTGGCCCCCGAAGAGGAGAATCGCATCAAAAAAGATGCTTATGAATTCTGTTTCAGATTATTAACCAAGTCGGGTATCGGATTTCACGCCTTCACGGCCATCTTTGACAGCGTAGAAACGGAGGATCTTAAACCCTTTGTGAACAAGCTAACCGAACTGGTCTCCTATATGTCAGAGCACCGGGAGATTCGGAACCGGGACCAGTACCTACGCTCAGCCCTCAACGCCTGGCTCACCGACTGGTCCGTACGTTATCAGGACATAGGCGAATAGCGCCTTTTCTTTTTCAGCCCGAGCGCTTGTAGATACTTTGTATTCAATTATAGATTCTATTTGTAGACCCGCCAATGAGTTCCACAACGATTTGTCGGACAAACCCTTACGCGCCCCATCCTCCCATTTGCGACTACATTATGACTAACTCTGCGCCCCGTCCGCCTATAGATTGACTAACCGCCAACTACATTTTGACTAACTCCCGACTACGAATTGACTGGATTTCCCAGCCTCAACTACAAAATGACTAACCATGGCTCATTTATGCAAAGAAGGCAGGTCATCGGAATTGATGCCTGCCTTCTTCAGACGCTTGCGGTCATAGACCTTCTTTGACTTATGGAGCGCCGTTCTCATTGAAACCGGCCTCCCATGCTCGGCAATCTCTTCGAGCCTTGCCGCCCTGCGGTTGGCGAGCATAAAGTCCGCCTCTGTGATCCGCAGTTTCTTCTGTTTCTTCTTCGGTTTCATGATAGATGAGTTTGTTTAGCCAGATAGATGCAAAAATCATCCCTGATGTTGCCCGTCTTCCTGGAGTTGCTCCAGAATCAGCTTTCGAGTCTCATTTCTGAGGCTTGCTCGGACCAGCCCACTGACTCTACGGTGACCGCCTTTGGGACGTGAATGCCCGCCGAAACTGGTGGAATCCTCAAGCCACGACACATCAGCGCTGCAATGCATGGTAATCAGCTTGGACGGGTGATTTTTCGGTGCCTCATCCTGCCGGTGAGGATTATGTATTTCCTTGTTCCGCTTGGCAAACCAGTTGGAAAGGCCATACCAGCGAGTCTGCATATACTTGTTTCTGAGTTTGCTTCTGCTCATAGTTACTTATCTTTTCAAGCATGATAATATGATCGACCATAATACTTTGCCTCTCCGTGTGAAGAGCCATCTTCATCCTGAACTATTTCAAAAAAGTCCCATACAATCTCTCCATTTCCGGCAAGGTTCCATGTCCTAATAGAATAATCTTCATTGACATCACATGAAGCGGACGGATCTGATTTAGACAATAGAATGCGGTCTAAATCCCAATCCAGGACATATAGTTTCTTTCCTATGAGCTTCAGTTCGTCTCCCCGGTAAGAGAGAGCGGCTATCTGAGCAATATCGCGCATAATTGGCAGGCACCATGGACAGTCATCCGCCCCCTCTATCTGGAGGCCATCAACATAGCGAATCAAGCCCAGACTTCCCATATGCTCTATACTCCTGGCCGCAATGGAAGCTGCGTATTCGATATCATGTTTAAAGTGATCCATATAGATAGTATCAAACTCCAATAACCGCCTGTCCGCCAAGCGATCTATAAAAGCGGCGGTGAACCAATCTCCAGCACCTTCAGTATCTACGACGTTGTCATTATGAACACAACTAACAATCGTCCAGGGCAAAAACTTGAACTTGTAACGAACACCTTTTGCCCCCATTGTCTGTATGAAGAGCTTGTCATCATACGCCTCGACAAAGGAATCATCCGGGATGTTCTCGTCCGAGAACTTGATTATGTCACTAACGGCAACCGCCTCAAAATCAGCGTTTGAGACCAGCTTGGAAGGCTCGAAGTATATGAGCGAGCCATGCTCACGAAGCCCCTTCGCGATAATCCGATTGCTTGCTGAAGGATTATCGAAGAAGAACACGGCCGGAGCCTCATCAAGAGAATCTAGGAAGGCCGGAGCCTCGTCTCTAGCCCGCAGGAAATGTCGCTTCGGAAACCGGCTCCCACCGGGGGAGCCGGCCCTGACGCTCATAACATGCTCTCCGTCAGTAGTTTTCTTATGAGTGCAACGCAACAGCGTAGTGCCGCCACCAGGAGTATTGGTAACGTATCGGCAGTCACAGCCGTATCGCTTAAGGTCCTCCGTAATCTTGAGTCCCTCCGGAGAATCGTCAAGGCAAGCCAGCGGCTTGGCGTCCCACCCCATCCAGGCCAGGATGCTCATAACATTCCCGCAAGTGCCCCCGACTTCCTCCAGGACCACATTATCAGTAAACGGACGAAGCCGCGGCCACTCCGGATAGTCGCGGACGACGATGGTGTCGAGATTGTAGATGCCGGAGCCTATGATTGTCTTCTTCATACAAATTATTATACTCCCGATATGCCGATTTCTTTCACGGGGGTCGCTCCAGTCGTGTTGCCGGGCAAGCCGACAACACCACTTCCGCTCCACGGCGCTTGAGACATCGACGTCGGTAAACCGCCGCCGAAGTCTCACCCGGGGACAGACTGGCGCCGGCAAGCCGTCACCAGACTGTCCCTCGGGCCGCGCCTTTCACCGCCCTCCGACCCGGACAAGCCGGGCCGGAAGGCTACATAGTTCCTAATCCCTGCAGAAGATTCATTAGTGCCTCTCCTTCATCCGCCACATAAGGCTTGCGGGAGAGAATCATCCTGGCAATCTTGACCCCATCATCGGTTTTAGTGATTTGCTGGAAGTAAGGCTTGCCGTATTCCGGCCAAACCAATTCGCCTTTATCGCCTTCGTTGACCAGATCGACATAGATGACCACGGTCCAGCCATTGTCGGCTTCATATCGCTTGCAGCCGTTGACCTTGATTTTCATCTCAGTGTCCTTGACGGTTACGGTGCCTTTCTCGAAGTCCATGTCAATCTTGGTAATTTCGACCGACGGGATGCGCATCTGCTGGGATACGATGGCGTGGTCTTCATAAGAGATGTATCGAGGCGTAGCGTAAATCTCGATGGCTTCGACATACATACGGCCGCTATAGTTCAGCGGGTTGGTGCTTTGGGCGTAGCCCAGAATGCCGGCAAAGGCCAGCATCACGATTAGAATTGAACGTTTCATTGTTTGATGTGTTGTTAGGATTATTGTTCAACTGATTCTTCATGGACCTCCACGAGGATGACAGGGAGTCCCATGCCACCAGACAACCCTTCAAGGCGACTGGCTATCCATTCTTGACCTTTCTCCGGGCGGTCTTTGAAGAATTTCGCGGTGAGGCGCTCTGCACCGCTGATGATGAGGGCGCGGACGAAGCGGCGGTTGATGATGCCGGTGGCCTTGCGATAGACCACTTCAAATTCTGGATTCTTCTGGTCAAGGACATAAACCCTGCCGACCGCATTCTCCTGAGGTATCAGGGATTCGATAGCTTCTTTATGGCCGTCCAGGGAGATGCAGAGGACGGAAGTGTTCCACTTCTTGCGAAGGTCATCGGCCATCTGGGCGACGATGAAGGATTCGCTCACTTCGTCAGTAGCGGTAATGTGCTGGAGACGACCTTTTTCGTAACCGGGGATCTGATTGATTATTTCTGCCATATCTAACTTTTTTCGGCAAAAATAACCGGACCTTCGGCAGAAATTCGGCAGACGCTAAGAAATAGCGTTAAAAACGGAAATATTTAGGCAGATGGTGCTGCCTAGCTGAAACTGCTGCCCTTCAGTTTCGTGAATATGGCCGAAGAGATGCCACTTGGGCTGGGCCTTAAGGACGAAGTTCAGAATGTCCAGTGAACCCAGGTCGTTGTCCAAGATGCCGTAAGGCGGCCAGTGCGTGACCAGAATGTCGATATCGTCGGGGATGTCTTCATCGGCAATCCTGGCATCTCTGGAAATGGCTCCGATGACAACTCCGTCACGATCCTCCACGGCATCTTGAAGGACTATAATCCCTGCAGCCTCAAACTTCTGGACGATTGTTTGATACCTGCTTCGGCTGAAAGACAGTTCGTGATTGCCAGGGACAAATAGTTTCCACTTGGGTGGAAGTGCCCCAAACCATGAGATGAAGTCTTCATACTCGTAGCCCTTCAGATTATCCTCCACGGCATCCCCGGCACAGATAATAATATCTGCATCCTCCGGCACCTGCAGGCGACGATGGTTGCCGTGGGTGTCGGAGAATGCGAAGATTGATTGATTATTTATAAGCAACCGGTTCCGCATTTACGAATACTGGAGGAGCCAACAAATCTGATACATCGTCATGAGTGATTCCGAGTGTTAGCATCTCTTCTGCGATTGCAGTCCTAAACTCTTCTTCTGATGCATTGAGATTCACAGTTTCAAATAGTATTTCAGCTCGACCTTTCTTTTCCAGGACGCGCTTTCGATAGCCATTCACGAAGTATATGTACAGCACTTTGGTTTTAATTCCATGTTTGTTTAACAATGCTGCCGTCGCAAGTCTATTAGCCAGTTGATAATATTCTTGAAGCCATACTTCGCAAACAGGGAGGTCTGGCAGCTGAGTTTTAAAATAGTCAAGGATGAGTTTCTTTGAACTATTACCATGCTCTTCTTTTCCTGAAGACAACTCGCTGACATGAGCTTTCGCTTCTACAAGGAAAAGAGTACCATTTTGAGTGAATACAGCGTCCCAATTCTGCCAGTCCTTCTTTCTTATGTATTGCTTATACTCCTCTTGAATACTATTATATTGTGAGGGATACAGTTTTTGTAGGAAATCTAGACCTTTTATTTCATTATCCTCAGATATAACATTTTTCGGATTAGCGAATTCAAAGTCCTCCCACTCAAAAGATCCCTTCCCAATTTGTTCTGAGATTAATTCTTCTAATTTACGACGATGATGCCCAAGGAACCTAAGCAACTGGTACTCGCTTCCATATCCGTATCCAATTTGTGCCATATTAATTGTATTTAGAGTTTAACATTTTCACGGTTTCTGCTATTGTATTTCTTAATGAAACGGGGTCCAGGACCTCAATCGAATCCCCAAACGACAGGACATCCTGCTTGAAGTCATAATCCGGAGCGAGGTTGTAGGCGAAGACGCTGTAATCACGGTGCGTCTCGACCTCTTCCTGGCTGCTGTGGAGCGGAAGGGAACGGAAGTAACGAACCTGTTTACCATAGACCTTCAGGAGGACCTGTTGGCTCTTCATATCGTCATACTTGCGTACGCCGTAAAGGGACTGGAACCAGGCTTTTGCGTCCATACCTTCCGGCAACTTGAATGTGTCGGGAAGAATCTCCACCTCGAGCATTCTATCCAGGGCGTACATGTGCGGCTTGAAGTCCTTGTCGTAATCCTTGTGGCCGTACAGATACCAGCGGCGCTTGAATTCACGGATGAAGTAAGGCTCCAACTCGAAAGTCCGTTCCCCATCCATCCGATAACCCTGATAGCGCACTTTCAGTTTCCGGTTGTCCCGGATGGCCTGGATGACCGTGGTCAGGAACTGGTGGCTGGATGGCACATTCTCGAAAAAGATCCGGTCCTTCATCCCGGCACTCTCGTTTAGGAGGGAGTTGAGACTGAGGGCATCCAGCATCCAGGAGCGGATACCGGTTCCGTCCATATCTTCTTCGTTGACGATGCTGTAGGTGTTGTCCCTGCGGTCGCAGACAATCTCGATACCGAAGATGTCGGAGATTGCTTCTATATGATTCGCGAACGTACGCGCAGGAAGGTCGCTTCCGAGCTCATTCACTGAACTCCGCTTCCATAATTGTCTGATTTGGGCCAGCGTAAGAGGCCCGCGGCTCTGAAGTGTCTCCAGTAGCCAAATGTAAGATTTAAAGTAATTCTTTGCCATAACTGACCACAAAGATAGCGATATCTTCGGCAAAAAAGTGGCGGAATATAGAAAAAGTGAAATTGCCGGAATATTGCAGAAGCTACGATTACCTTTGTCGCCAGAAAAAGTATAAGAGTATGGAAATAAAGCAACTTGAGCCAAAGGAAAAAGTGCTCACATTCTTCGGAGAGTTCAAAAGCGCAAATGTAGAAAGCGCCATCAAGGAAATCGTAAAAATCAACATCTCCGACCAAGAATACTTGAAACAATGTCGGCAGTGGGCCATAGACAATGGCCAAGATCAGTCGCCGGCCAAACTTACCCCGATAGAGTTTTTCCTCTCCACTTATGGCGGCGCTTGCTATGATGGGTTGGCGCTGCACGATGTTATTGAATCGTCAAACACACCCATTGAGGTTATCTGTACAGGGAAGATAATGTCGATGGGCGTCATCGTCGCCCTTGGAGCCAAGGTGCGCAAGGCCTACAGAAACACAACCTTTATGATTCACCAGGTATCAGGCCTATCCTTCGGCACTCTCCGAGAAATGGAGGATACCGTGGCGGAAGCATCCCGCATCAATGAGATACTCTTCAATATCATCAAGTCCAAGACGAAGGTAACTGAAGAGCAACTTAACGAGGTCCTGCAGAAGAAGAAAGATTGGTTCATGACCGCAGAGGAGGCTTTAGAATTAGGTATTCTAACTGAATTAGTATAACTACACTTGAGTCGCTCCAGTCGTGTTGCCGTGCAAGCACGTCAACACCACTTCCGCTCCACGGCGCTTGAGACCTCGACGTCGGTAAACCGCCGCCGAAGTCTCACGGCTCCACAGACTCTGGAAGTTGGCCTGCCCGACCTTCGGCCGTTCAGTCCAACTCCCAGAGACTGTTCCGCCGCCGCGCCTCTCACCGCCCTCCGCCCCGGACAAGCCGGGCCGGAAGGCTAATGCTTCTGGAAGTAATCAGATAAAACGAGTTGTGATATATGTTCCTTCGAAGACTTTCCCGCGTACGCCCAAGGATGATCGTCGGCATTCTGCCGGCCTTTGGCGGGCATCATCACTTCTCTGTCAGGCACTGGAGAAAAGTCAATCCATTCTATGTCGAAGTCAATATCACAAAGAGGAAAACCGTTCAGATAGTATTGGAGATAGGAAGAACGGGTGTCAATATAGGGTATTTCTTGCCAGGAAAAGACGCCGACAAAGTACTCTTTCTCGGCCTCAGGAACGGGCTTCAATCCCTTTTGAGTGGTATCCAACTTGACGAAGGCTTTCGCTTTGAGGTCGTAAACGGCATATTCACGGATAAGCGCCGAAGCGCGATATTGAGCACCAGCACTTTCGAAGGTAATGTCGAACCCTGACCAGTGAGAGTGAAGCTTCATCAACGGAAAATATGGCACCTCGACTGGCTTAAAAGAACCATCTGGGTTCTGTTTGAGATAACGACCGTTGCGGTGATAGACAATCTGATCCTCCACCTTGACATCTTTGCGGCCGGTTTCTTCATGATAATAGAACTCCACGGTATGAATGAATATGGCATACTGATTCCGGACTTTGAAATAACCTCCGTAAATCATCTTACGAGCCAGTAAGGAGAATGGCTCAAGTAAGCTGGCCTCGCGTGCTTTGCGGGTAGTTCCTGATGCTCCATGGAACTTGCCCAGACAGATGCGTAAGGGTTCTCTGATGTCTATTGATTGGTTGGCCATAGTGCTATTTTTATGCTTCTTCTTTGGCCCATTCCGGAACATCGGCAAGGACATTCCACGTTACGCAATGGAGGGCGCCGCCGTCGCGAGCCAGCTCTTCGCAGCCTTGTACCTGGATTACTATACAGTCCGGATAGAAGTCCTGTATTTGCTGAAGGGCTATCCTGTCTTCCGTCGCATGAAGGCCAGGTACAAATATACGGTTTTTTACGCGAAGGAAGTTAAGGTATGCCCAGGATAGTTTGCTGAGCCTCGGGACATTATATTCCAGTTCCTCCACAATAAAGTGCGACGAGAGGGCTTCCAGCACCCTTTTCCGCAGGCACGGGTCGGTTTGGATGTAATTATTCATGAGGACTCGATTCCCTTTAATCCAGCGTACCATACCATCGGCATGGCCATAGATTTCGTATCGGTCCCAGGGTATGAAGACAATCTGGGCCTGCAGGTAGTGCTCCAGGGTGTCGATCAGCTCCCTCTTCTCCATCCAGTCATTCTCCTTGAAGATCTTGTCGGTCATAATGACCTTGTCACCGCAGCCCACTACGTTACCACCATCCAGGATGATTTCCACCGGGATGCGGCCGAAGTGGTAATGGTCGATGATTTCCAGGACGTTCGGGATATAACTGTCAAATCCCAGGAGATAGTCAGGCCAATACTGATAGAAAAAAAGCAGCGTCTTCTCCAGTTGGATGGGCATATAGTCACGCGCCCAGACGTGCTTGTGTGAGGACGTATAGGGCAAGAATTCGGTGTGGATCTCCTCCTGGTGCAACGCTTCCAGCAGATTCCTGCAGACCGGCACATAGTGGCTGAGACCGTGTGCCAAGTAGACCATGTTGGTTTGGTTATCTTGAATCATTATTATCCGTATTGTTAATTGTAATACAAATTATTTGTTTAATTATTTAATATTCAAATACTTGCAAGTACCGCCAGCAAAGGTAAGCGGTTCTTTTGAGACCGCCAAGCGAAAGATGTTAAAAAAGGTTAAAGGATTCGAAAGAGTTATTTTTAGAGGCAAAACATCCATCTTCAGACCAAGGTCGCTCCAGTCGTGTTGCCGGCGAGCCGTCAACACCACTTCCGCTCCACGGCGCTTGAGACATCGACGTCGGTAAACCACCGCCGAAGTCTCACCCGGTGACAGACTGGCGTCGGCAAGCCGTCACCAGACTGTCCCTTCGGGCCGCGCCTCTCACCGCCCGGCAGGCGAACTTGTTCGACTGCCCGGCTCCCTAAGATAAAATTGCTATATTTGCATAATCAAAGATATGAATATGAAAAGAGCCATATTTATTATTTCATTTATTCTGCTTTGTGTATTGGCTAATGCGCAAGAGCATATCAGTTTTAATGGGGCAACTTTTGGTAAAACACAACAAGAGTTTCAAGCCTCAATTAATGGTCATCCAACATATTCCTACCTTCTGAATCATCCTAACAAGAATCTGTATCATCGGTATTATTACAGTAATATTCCTTTGAATACTTATCAGTGTCGGATGTTTTTACATTGCTCGACGAAGTCGAAAATAGTATTTGAGACTGTAACTTGGTTTCGAGTATCTGATTTAAAAGAAGAATTAAAGTACTTTGTGCAAATATTCGAAGAGAAATATGGCGCACATGTTTCAGAGCCACAAAGCGAACTTGGCTATGCTGGAGACATCTCATTGAGCATAAATGCAGGTAATGATGGCTATTACAGTTATAGTCATGGCTACCATAAAGAGATGTTAGCTTTAAAATACACCGTACACAGGAAGTCTGATAATAAAGCCATAGGTGAAATCAGAATATCTGCTACGCCAGATGGAAAATCAACGGATGGCTCCCCGTCTAATTATGGCTGGTTAGAGATTACTTATCGTGATTTTGCTGCTGCACAAACTGCCGTCAATGAATACAACGGTGTAATGAATTCCATCCTTTAGTTTTGGCCGTTCTGTGGATGATCACGCTCATCCTCATAAGTATCACTTGCCTGGTGAGCATCCTGTGCTTCACAGGCAGGCTTGATGCCAATAAACTCCTGTTCCATGCATACTCCGTATGGCATAGGAAGGAGTGGTATAGGATGTTGACTTATGGCCTGGTGCATGGCGGCTGGGGGCATCTCTTCTTCAATATGCTCACGCTCTTTTTCTTTGGAAGAGTAGTGGAGCAGTACTTCGCCGTGGCATTCGGGGATGTGTTGGGGATTGTCCTGTACATAGTCTTATATGTGAGCGCAATCGCCGTGTCCACGGTCTGGGATCTGTTCAAGCATAAGGACGACTGGAATTACAGCGCCGTGGGCGCATCCGGCGCCGTTTCGGCGATTCTCTTTGCATCAATTCTCTTCGAGCCGAAAATGGGGATCTACATCTATCTGATTCCTATTCCAGTACCCGGTTACATATTTGCGCCTCTATATCTCCTATACTGCTGGTATATGGCAAAGCGCAACATGGACAACATTGGCCATACCGCCCACTTCTGGGGAGCTGTATATGGCCTGGCTTTCCCTCTCATCTGCAGGCCGGACATCTTCTCTCACTTTCTCGCCCAGCTAGGACTCTGAAATTGAGCCGACGAACTTCGCCGCTTCGGGATACCGCTCCAGATAATCATCCATGAGGAAATCGATAATCTCATACATGCGGGGATTGTCCTTAATGCCTTCATTGTTCATCCAAAGCCCGAGAAGGCAAATCCGCGTATGAAGCTCTCCTGGAATGGAGACGGTGCGGCGCAGGCCGTCACGCGTTTCTTTTTTCACCGCCAGCTCTTTTGATGGGGTTTCAGTTGTCTGGTAATTCTCGTCCAGACCAAGAACTCTTTTGAAATCATCTAGTTGTGTCATCTCTTTATTCGTTTACTCATTTACTCAATTACTCGATTATTCGTTTGCTCATTTGCAGTTTTACTCATTTGTGCACTTACTCAAGTGTATAGTTGCGTTTTCGTAAATCTACGCAAATGTAATAATATTTTTGCTTATCGTAAACAAATAGTTTGCATTAGTAAGAAAATATTTGCTATCTTTGCATCGCGGCCAAAGGGAAAAAAGGTTTGACCTTAGGGGCAAACTGCGAGATGGGCGTTCGTATTACGAACGCGGGGCCCAAGGGCCCATCTCGTGCGCCGGCGGCGGGCATTGCTCGCTCCGAAGTCGCTCGCCTTTGGCGATACATATAATGTGTTTAGAGGAGATAGAATTGTGAGTAAGGTAAGGAAACACGTCATTTCATTGAGGCTCTCAGACAACGAATTTGAGAAGCTCAATGCCCAGATGCTCCTGGAGGGGTATCGCAACAAGTCCAAGTATATCAGGGAGACCCTTCTGGTCAAACGAATTCAGCGTAGGTACTTTCGCCGCACGGAAGCTAATATCACCAAGCAACTGGCCCTCCTGAAAACGGAGATTGTCCGTATCGGTAATAACTATAACCAAAAGGTTAAAGCGCTGAACACCCTTGCAAAACTGCGTGACAAGAGTGGCCGTCCGGTAGTTACTGCCGGAATGGTCCGCACAGATCTGGCCGATATGAAAGCCATGATGGGAGAAATCCTGGAGAAAGTCCGTCTGGTGAAAGAAGACGTCACAGGTGAGTCTGATTCCTCTTCGGAGGACAGCATATAGCATTTCAAAACACTTAATTCAAACCATTATGCAAATCATTTTCATTACCGGTAATCTAGCAGCAGACTGCGAGATTGTCAAAGGAAAGGACGAAGCCGAATTCGTCCGTTTCACAGTGGCCGTAAACGATGCTAAGTCTGGCAGCGACGAAAAGCCCGCTTACTACAACTGCCGTATGGCAAAGACAGGCCTGGCCGAATACCTGAAAAAGGGACGCTACGTGTCCGTGTCCGGAAGGCTGAAGGTCACCACAAATGTCAAGGATGATAAGACGTTCGTGAACCTTGATGTCTGGGTTGCGAACGTGGACCTTGCGCCTGCCGGGAAGGACTGAATCCTCCGGGCTTTCTCTATTGACTTCGGTTCTTTGCAATGGTAGTCAAGATCAAGCCGCCGGCGCCGAGCTGCAGTTCGGCCGTCCAGTACAACGAGAAGAAGATCGCCGAGGGTAAAGCCGAGGCGGTCTTCTCCTCCAACATTGCAAATCCGAAGAAGCCGATGGAGTCCTTCTCAATCTATGAAAGGGGCAGCCGCAGATGTGAAAAGATGTCTTTTCATGCTTCCATTAATCCGGCGAAGGCGGACAATATGACGCAGGAAAAAGTAATCGCTTTCACCAAAGAACTGATGGAAAGACTTGGCTACGGCGACCAGCCTTATATTATATATAGGCATGATGACATTGATCGTGTCCAT
>Ga0256404_1009440_pt1 | contig 13989 bp, 8 predicted proteins | sample RumenRJG_01DNA_FD_185990 | JGI IMG/M metagenome (GOLD analysis project Ga0256404, IMG submission 185990) | Bovine rumen microbial communities from Lethbridge, Alberta, Canada - RJG_01 | ecosystem: Host-associated > Mammals > Digestive system > Stomach > Rumen | place: Canada: Alberta | collected...
GGAGGCCGCCCGGAAATGAAGCTGGAAAAGCCGCTGATCATATACCGCAGTCATGACGGCTCCGGCGTATATACGGATGAAGTCAGAGAAATGTACAACATGCAGAAAATGAAGGAACACGAAGAAAACGCGTTAACATGCAGAAAATGAAGGAACACGAAGAAACCGCGTTAACACGCAGAAAATAAAATGAACATGCAGAAAGCGAATTATCTGAGAAAGAGCTGAGAATATGGCGGGTAAATTATATCTGGTGGCAACGCCGATCGGCAATATGGAGGATATGACATTCCGGGCGGTACGCATCTTAAAGGAAGTTGACCTGATTGCGGCAGAAGATACGCGCAATTCGATGAAGCTGCTCCGTCATTTTGATATTCACACCCCGATGACCAGCTATCACGAATTCAACAAGATCGACAAGGCCTACACTCTGATTGAAAAGCTGAAACAGGGGGCTGATGTCGCGCTGATTACGGATGCCGGCACACCGGGGATCTCGGATCCCGGAGAAGATCTGGTACGGCTTGCCTCGGAGGCAGGGATCGGGATTACCAGTCTGCCCGGCTGCTGCGCCGCGGTTACGGCGCTTACGATATCTTCCCTTCCGACCCGGAGATTCTGCTTTGAAGCTTTTCTTCCTGCGGATAAAAAGGAGAAGGAGCAGATACTGGAGGAACTGAAGACGGAAACCAGGACGATTATTATTTATGAAGCCCCGCACCGGCTGGTGCGTACACTGAAGGAACTGGAGAATGCGCTGGGAGACCGGCGGATTACACTTTGCCGCGAGCTGACAAAGAAACATGAGGAAGCCTTCTGCACCACGTTGTCCGGAGCACTGAAACGCTATGAGACCGTGGAGCCGAAGGGCGAATGCGTCATTGTCATGGAAGGGCGCAGCCGCCGGGATATCCGTGAGGAAGAACAGCGATCCTGGGAAAACAAAAGTCTCGGTGAACACATGGATATTTATCTTAAGCAGGGAATGAGCCGGAAGGATGCCATGAAGGCTGTAGCCAGGGACCGCGGCGTGTCCAAAAGCGATATTTACCGCCAGCTGCTTGGGGAACAAAACAGGGAAGAGCCGCCATCCCGGGCATAACTGGCGAAGGTGTGTCCGCGTTGAATAATGGTAATGTTTGTGCTAGTATTTTTTTGTCAGAATTTTACTGTTAACCGGTTATTGAATATATTTAGTTCGCTTTAGAAGGAATTTTCATGTCAGATCAGTTATCAGCCCCTAACACAAAAGTAAATACAAAGCTGTCCGCGGAGGATGCATACGAGAAAGCGATGGAGCATCTTAAGGCGGATGAGCTGGCGGTTCAGTACCGCTACAGAAGTTCAAATCTTCGGACAGCGGCAGAATTTTTCGAACTGGCCGGAGATTATCAGGATGCGTCACAGCACGCGGCTTTGTGCCGTGAAATGGCGGAGAAGGCCGAAGAGGAAGGGAAAGCGGATGTGTGCAGGGCGGTCCGGGAGCGCGAAAAGATAGCGAAGAAGGATGATGAATGGGCCAGCATGCAGAAGGACCTTGAAAAGCTGGGGGATTATCCCGCGGCGAAGGAAGAATTAAAAAAGGTTCTTCAGGTTCGCAGGAAAAAGGCGCGTAAAAGCAAGGTCATCCGCAGTATTGTGCTGGCGGTGATTATCCTTGCGGCAGCCGGCATTCCGGCAGGAATACACAATGGCTTTTTCAAATACATGATGGGCTGGATTTACAGTAAGGCAGATATGTACAGCATGGCGGAAGCGGCCTACAGGAAGGCACATGGTTTCGCGGACAGCGGGGAAAAGCTGAAAGCGGAGCGGCTGAGGCACCTGGATGCGGCCGAAGTGGGAGATGACGTTCCGTACGGGGATTATACCTGGAAGATCCTTTCCCGTGAGGACGGAAAAATCGTCATGATTGCTTCCGCCCTGAAGGAGGACAGTGATTTTTACGGGCAGCCTTTTAATAAAGACGACGCCGATGTCACCTGGGAGGACAGTACACTTCGAAGCTGGCTGAACGGAGAAATTTACGAGGACGGCTTTGCTGATTACGAAAAGGAGCATATGCTGCTGCAGACAGCGGAGGAATCCGGAAACCAAGAGTACGGGACAAAATATAAGAGCGCCGGCGGCGACTATCTCACGATCCTCAGTGCGGAAGAAACGGACGGCTATAAGGACGAGATCGGGTCGCTGAGCGGAACCTGGTGGCTTCGAACCCCGGGCAACGCGGAAGATACGGCGGCAGTCATGTCGGCAGATCATACCGTGCTTTATTATGGATATCCGGTTGATTATACAGAATTGTACGTCCGTCCGGTAATCACCATCGAGGACGGATGGATGGAAGAGGAAGAGTGAAACGCACATATGAGTACGCTTAAATTCCGGATACGAATGTTTATCAAATATAAAGGCCTGATCCGGGAACTGGTATCCAGAGACCTGAAGCTGAAATACAGAAGGAGCTTTCTGGGGTATCTGTGGAGCATCCTGAATCCGCTGCTGTTTATGATCGTCATGACCGTCGTATTCTCAGCTATGTTCAGCCGGAACATTGAGAACTACCCGGTATACCTTCTGATCGGACGTATGACCTTTGATTTCATGACAACAAGCACGAATCAGGCTATGAATTCCGTGACCGGCAATGCCGCGCTGCTGAAAAAGACATATATTCCGAAATATATTTTTACCGTGGCGAAGGTGACCAGCGCCCTGGTGGATTATGCATTTTCACTGGGGGCACTGATCATCGTTATGATTTTTACCCGGACACCGTTCCATCTGAGTATGCTGCTGATTCCGATTTTGATGATTCAGCTGTACATATTCTGCCTGGGCGTGGGGTTTTTGCTGGCGGAGCTGAATGTTTATTTCCGCGATATTCAGTACATTTACAAGGCCATCACAACCGCCTGGATGTATCTGACGCCTATTTTCTATCCGATCGACATCCTGCCTGCCGGACTGAGACTGATGATTGAGAACGGCAACGCGATGTATTACTACATTATGCAGTTTCGTATCATTGTACTGGAGGGAGTTCTTCCATCGGCGAAGCTTTTTGTCGGCGGCTGGGTTTTTGCGCTGGCCATGTTTGCGATCGGGCTGTCTGTTTTCCAGAAACACAAGGATAATTTCATTCTTTATATTTGATGAGGCAAGATGGGTAAGAATATTATTGATGTGGACCATGTTTCTGTCCGCTTTAATCTGGCAAACCAGAAAGTGAACAATCTGAAGGAGTATGCGATCAAGGCTGCCAGGCATGAGCTGATGTTCCAGGAATTTATGGCTCTGAAGGATGTCAGTCTTCATGTAAAGCCCGGCGAAGCATGGGCCCTGATCGGAACGAATGGCGCCGGAAAATCAACGCTGCTTAAGGTGATTTCCGGTATTCTGAAACCGTATCTGGGGACAGTGAAGGTGCGCGGAAAAATTGCTCCGATGATCGAACTGGGGGCAGGCTTTGACATGCAGCTGACGGCCCGGGAAAATATCTTTCTGAACGGCGCGGTGCTGGGACATTCCCGCCAGTATATGGAGGAGCATTTTGATGAAATTGTGCGTTTTGCGGAGATCGGCGATTTCCTCGATTCGCCGATCATGAATTTTTCCTCCGGTATGAAAGCCCGGCTGGGCTTCGCGGTGGCCACGATGGCGGATCCGGACATCCTGATCTGTGATGAGGTTTTGTCCGTCGGGGATGCCAATTTCCGCCGTAAATGCAACAACCGCATGGAGGAGATGCTTTCCGGCGGCACAACGCTGCTTTATGTCAGCCATAACATGGATTCCGTGCGGGAACTGTGTGACCATGCTTTATGGCTGGAACATGGCGAGGTCATCATGAGCGGGGATGCGGAAAGCGTATGCTCTGCCTACGAGCGCCGGGGCGCGGAGAGATACCGCATAGAGCGCCGGGAACGCAGGGAGAAGGCTGCCGCAATGAGCCTCCAGCCGTCCGGTTCTTACGATTATCTGGTGGTCGGAGCCGGACTTTTCGGATCCACCTTTGCCTTTGACGCCAGCAACAGCGGAAAAAGCTGCCTGGTCATCGATAAGAGAGAGCATGTCGGCGGAACCTGCTATACCAAAAATATAAACGGCATTAACGTGCATCAGTACGGTCCGCACATTTACCATACGAAAAACAAGAACACCTGGATGTTCCTGGTGCAGTTCACGCAGTTTTACGCATATATCCATTCTCCGCTGGCCTCGTACCGGGGGAATCTGTACAATCTGCCTTTCAACATGAATACCTTTGCGCAGCTGTGGGGAGAAAGCTCACCGGAAAAAGTGCGCAAAATCATAGAGGAGCAGACGGCGGCGGAACATATCACCAGCCCGCGGAACCTGGAAGAACAGGCGCTGGCCATGTATGGGCGGGATATCTACGAAAGACTGATTAAGGGCTATTCAGAGAAGATGTGGGGCCATCCCTGCAGGGAACTTCCGGCGGACCTGATTTCCGATATGGCGTTTGGCTACACCTACCGCAATGAATATTTCCAGGAGCGGTACTTCGGTATTCCGGTCGGCGGTTATACGCAGATTTTTGACAACATGCTGGAAGGGGCGGACGTACAGCTCGGAACCAGCTATAAGGATCTGATGCGGGAAAACCGGTATAAATTCGGAAGGATTATCTATACCGGGCCGATTGACGAGTACTTTGATTATTGTTACGGGCCGCTGGAGTACCGGACGGTACGGCTGGAAACGGAAAAACTGCCGACGGACAATTACCAGGGCGTTTCCGTTATTCATTATACGGATGCGGATGTCCCGTATACCCGCAGGATTGAGCATAAGCATTTTGAGTACGGACAGGAAAACATAACCATCGTCTCGAAAGAATATGAGGAGGCCTGGACACCGGACAGCAGCCTTATTCCGGCCATTCCGGTCGTGACAGAGAAGAATATTGCTCTTTACCAGAAGTACAGACAGCTGGCCCAGAGGGAAACAAACGTTATTTTCTGCGGGCGCCTGGGAACCTTCCGGCGCATTGGCATGGGACAGACAATTGAGGAAGCCCGCCGGCTTTCAAAGAGTGATCCGCTGCACCGGCATTACTGATACAGCCGGGCAGAGACGCCTGTAACCGCGGTTTCAAAGTCGGGAGGAGTTGCAATGGCAAAAGTATCCATTCTGATACCGGTTTACAATCAGGAAAATTATCTGGAAAAGTGTATGGAGACGGTGAGGCGCCAGACACTGCCGGACATTGAGATTATCTGCGTCAATGACGGCTCGACAGACCGGTCCCTTGCGATGCTGAAGGAATACGCGGCGCAGGATGCGCGCATCGTTCTTCTGGACGGGCCGAACGGCGGCTACGGAAAAGCCATGAACCGCGCTCTGGACGCGGCGGGCGGAGAGTATATCGGAATTGTGGAGCCGGATGACTATGTGCCGCTGGAAATGTATGAGGATCTTTATAAAATCGCCAGTGAGAATGATCTTGACTTTGTAAAGGCGGATTTTTACCGCTTTCAGACGGATCCGGCAACCGGAGATATGCAGCTGGCCTATAATCATCTTTCCCCCGATAAGGAAGACTACGGGAAGATATTTAATCCGTCGCAGGATCCGAAAACCCTTTTGTATGTGATGAACACCTGGAGCGGCATTTACAGGCGGGATTTCCTCACTAAGAATCACATCCGCCATAATGAAACACCGGGCGCTTCTTTTCAGGATACGGGCTTCTTTTTCCAGACCTTTATGTTTGCACACAGGGCGATGATCCTTGACCGGCCGTATTATCGCAACCGCCGCGACAATCCGAACTCCTCGGTAAAAAATCCGAAAAAAGTATACTGCATCTGCGACGAGTTTGATTTTATCGAGAAGATACTCCGGCAGGATCCGGAGCGCTGGGAAAGATTTAAGTATGCCTTCACACATCGGAAATACGTGCACTATGTGGGTAACATCAGGCGAATCGGCGACGAATTCAAGATGGATTTCTGCCGGCGGTTCTCGGATGAGATGAAGCGGCACCGTCAGGAAGGTACACTCCGCCAGAGCGACTACAAGGAGAAGGACTGGGACAAAATACAGCTGCTTCTCACAGATCCGCAGGGCTATTCCTATCTTTACCTGAATAATGCGGCTTTGATGAAGGCGGCGGAAAAAATATGGAATTCCAATTCCTACAAACTGGGATACGCTCTGACGAATCCGGTGCGGAGCGTGAAGAAAAAGCTGCACAGGAAGAAGTAACCCGGTGCGGAGCGTGAAGAAAAAGCTGCGCAGGAAGAGAGTGAAACGCAGCAGGCAGCAGGAATATGTGGAGGAAACGGGCATGAGTAAATATGATTATCTGATCGTCGGCGCAGGCCTTTTTGGCGCATCCTTTGCGCACGAGGCAAAGAAAGCCGGAAAAAAGGTGCTTGTCATCGATAAGCGGCCGAATATCGCCGGCAACGTTTATACGGAGGATGTGGAAGGAATCCATGTGCATCGCTATGGGGCACACATTTTCCATACGAATAATAAAGAAGTGTGGGATTACGTGAACAGCTTTGCCACATTCAACCGTTTTACCAACAGTCCGGTGGCCAATTACAAGGGAGAGCTTTACTCTCTTCCGTTTAATATGTACACCTTCAACAAGATGTGGGGCGTGGTAACTCCCCAGGAGGCAGCTGCAAAAATTGAGGAACAGCGCAGGGCGGCACACATCACGCAGCCTGCGAATCTGGAGGAGCAGGCGATCAGTCTGGTCGGCACGGATATCTACGAAAAGCTGATCCGGGGATATACGGAAAAACAGTGGGGACGCAGCTGCAGGGATCTGCCGGCGTTCATTATCAAACGTCTGCCGGTGCGCCTGACCTTTGACAATAATTACTTTAACGCACTGTATCAGGGCATTCCGGTCGGCGGCTACACAAAAATGGCAGAGCGCATGCTGGACGGCACGGAAGTCAGGCTTAATGCGAATTATTTCGATGACCGTGAAGGCTGGAACAGCTGCGCGGACAAGGTAATCTTTACCGGTCCGATCGATGCATTTTACAATTATCAGCTCGGAACCCTCGAATACCGCAGTGTCCGTTTTGAGACAGAGGTTCTTGACATGCCGAACTTCCAGGGCAATGCCGCTGTCAATTATACGGATCGTGAGACACCGTGGACCCGCATTATTGAGCATAAGTGGTTCCAGTTTGGAAAGGATGATGAGGGCAGGGAACTTCCGAAAACCGTTATCAGCCGGGAATTTTCTTCCGAGTGGAAAAAGGGCGATGAACCATATTACCCGGTCAACGATGAGAGGAACAGTGCGTTGTACGCAAAATACAAAGAACTTGCCGGTCGGGAAGAAAAGGTAATGTTCGGCGGAAGGCTCGGCGAGTACAAATATTATGACATGGACAAGGTTATTGAACGGGCTCTCGAATTTGCCGGGGAAGAATTAAGCGGAAGGTAGAGACAGAAAACCGTACGGGACGGAAGGCAAAGACAGACAATTCGCAGGGGACTTCGCACCGGACGTCAGAGGATAAGAAACGGAGTATTTTCAGGATAAGAAACAGGTAATTTTATCAGGCTGAAACAGACAGGACTGTCGGATGAAAAACATCCGGCAGTCTTATTTTTATATACTTTAAGTTGCAAATTATGCACAAAGTGGTATAATCATAGACTGTAGAAAGAACACATAATATATTGAGAAGCACGCAACTATATATTTTATGAAATTCATAAATAGTAAGAAGCATATAAATATGTCTGTTCATCGTGAAAAAGTCCGAATGCTGTTTTTGCTTGCAAAAAATGATATTCATGCCAAATATTCAGGCTCCGTATTTGGTATTGTGTGGGCCTTTGCCCTGCCGCTGGTGACGATTCTGGTCTTCTGGGTTGTCTTTCAGGCTGGCTTCCGCAATCCGCCGGTCAGAAAAGTGCCCTATATTCTGTGGTTTTCGGCAGCGTACATTCCATGGACATTCTTCACAGACGTGACAACGGCAGGAGGCAGCTGCCTTGCTGAGTACAGTTTTCTGGTTCGGAAAATAAGATTTCAGGTGCAGCTTCTGCCGGTGGTTAAGCTCCTGTCCGCGCTCTTTGTCCATGCCTTTTTTGTCTTATTTTTGATCGTCATGTACTTCCTGTACGATTTTCCTCCGTCGGTTTATCATCTTCAGATTATTTACTATGCGTTTGCTGCCTCCTTTCTGGGACTCGGCCTTACCTGGCTGCTTTCCGCCCTCACGGTATTTTTTAAGGATATGGCTTCTTTGTATGGCATTCTGCTTCAGATCGGCTTCTGGGCATCACCGATTCTCTGGAATGAAAATAATCTGAAAAACAGGCTGGTCAGTCAGGCGCTTTCTTTTAATCCGATGCGCTATGTTGTGAACGGGTACCGGGACAGTCTGCTGTTTCAATGCTGGTTCTGGGAAAAACCACGGCAGACGGCTCAATTCTGGTGTATGGCCCTGATGATCTGGAGTATGGGCAGAGTTGTGTTCCGGAAGCTGAGCCCTTTTTTTGCGGATGAGGTGTAGCCATGCAGACAGCCGTTGAAGTGAAGAACCTGACGAAAGTATATCATTTGTTTGAGCGTAAATCGGATAAGGTACGGGAAGTTCTTTCCCTGACAGGACGCAGGTACCACAAGGATTTCGAGGCGCTGCGGGGAATAAGCTTTAAAGCTCAAAAAGGAGAGTGCGTGGGTATTATCGGACTGAACGGAGCCGGAAAATCCACGCTTCTTAAGATACTGACCGGAGTTATCTCGCCGAGTGCCGGGACGGTGAAGATCAGCGGAAAAATGGCGGCACTTCTGGAACTGGGAGCCGGTTTTAATCCGGAATATACAGGACTGGAGAATATTTATCTGAACACCCTTCTGATGGGATATTCCAGGGAGGAGACGGACAGAAAACTGAATGAAATTATGGAGTTTGCCGATATCGGAGATTTTATCCATCAGCCGGTAAAAACGTATTCTTCCGGCATGTTTGTCCGGCTGGCTTTCGCTATCGCGGTTTCAGCCTCGCCGGATGTCCTGATCATTGATGAAGCGCTGAGTGTCGGCGATGTTTTCTTCCAGCAGAAATGCTATCGGAAAATCCGCAAGATTTCGGAAAATGCAGCGGTTCTGATCGTTTCTCATGATTTGAACGCCATCACAAAATTTTGCAGACGGGTGCTGGTTCTGGACGAAGGGCGGCTGGTCTTCGACGGAGAGGCGCGAAGCGCCGTCACGGAATATTATAAAATCCGCCAGGGAAAGATAAAGCATGCGTACGTTCGGGAAAGCGATGCGAAAATTCCGGACGCCGGGACACGGGAGCCGCCGTTTCGCACACCGCAGGAGACGCTGTATTCCGGAAAAATGGATGCAGTGATTCGGGAGTTTTATTATCAGGTTGACGATATCCCGTTTGCCCGGTACTGCGAATCCGGGAGAACGGTATACGTGAAAATGCGGATCGTAAGTTCCAGAGCAATGGACAGTGTCATATTCGGATATCAGGTCCGGGATAAATTCGGGAATGAAGTATTTGGAGAGACGTCCATGACTTCCGGCCATCCGGATATTTCTCTGGACAGGGGAACGAGTATGGCAGCATTCAGCTTCCTATGGCCGGAAATCCGGGAAGGGGACTATTTCATAACCCTGGGCATCGGGGAAGGGTACGAGGTGCTTGACCAGGTGGAGCAGTGCTGGATCAACCAGGGAATTCATCTTGTCAGCACAACACACGGAAAGCTGATTTACGGAATATTTAACAATACTATGGAAAACTTCCGGCTGGAAATGCAGAACCCGTCCGGATCATCAGGGAAGGGATGAAAAGGGTTGAGAAGAAACATGAAGGAAACGGAATTGCCTTTGATTTCTGTCATCGTTCCTGTTTACGGAACAGAAAAGTATTTTGACCGGTGCATACAGAGTCTTCTGGACCAAAGCTTCCGGAATCTGGAGATTATTGTGGTTAATGACGGATCCCCGGGGAATATCCGGGATCTTGCTGAAAATTACAGAGGGGATCCGAGGGTCCGGCTGGTGAATCTTAAGAAAAACCGCGGACTTCTGTACGCACGGCTTTCCGGTGTCCGTGCGGCAGCCGGGCAGTTTCTGGCCTTCGTGGACAGTGATGATTATATCTCTCAGGATTACTACCGTGTGATGCTTCAAAAAGCACTGGAAACGGATGCGGATATAGTGATCGGAAAGACCGTGTGGGAGGAAGACGGACAGCAGTTTGTTTACAGTTATCACGACAGCACCTTTTCATTCGGCGCTTTGCAGGGGGATGAAATCAGGCAGGCTTTTTTCGGACAGGAATTTCAGTGTTATTCCTGGCATACGATCTGGAACAAGCTGTACCACAGGGAACTGTGGGAACACTGCCGGGCGGAATTTGAAACCGTTACGGAGCACATTGTGATGACGGAGGATATTTATCTTTCTTCTGTTCTTTTTTATAAGGCCCGAAAGGTTGTCCCGGTCCATACGGAGGCCTATTTTTACTGCAGAAATAAAAATGCGGCTACGGATTCACTAAGGATTACCGTGGGAAAATTTGAGAAAGACATTTGTGATATGCAGTTTGCTTTCAGCAGGACCGAATATTTTCTCAAAAAGGAAGGGGCCGGACAATCCGACATGGACGGGCTGCACCGCGGGAAAATGCATTACGCCCGCATGTGGGAAAATCTGGCCCGGTCGGCTTTTACAGGTGAAACGCGCCGGCAGATGGAGCTGCTTGTCCGCCGCTTTTGTCCGGAAAGTACCGATGGAGAGGCGGACAGCCGTGATGACGGCTGCGCAGATGAAACGGCAGGCAGCCGGGAGGATTATTATTTTGAGAGCGCCCGCACCCCCTGGAAGGGTGGGCTTGAATATATCAAGCAGAAGATCCGGAAGTTCCGTGGGCGGTATATAAGCTTTGACATCTTCGATACGCTGATCTGCCGCCCTTTTTATGAACCATCGGATTTATTCCGCCTGCTGAACAGGGAATTTTCGTCCCTGACAGGGAACGATATCTGCTTTGATGCTTTACGAATCAGCGGAGAGAAGCAGGCCAGGGAATACTATCACACGAAAGAGGGATTCGAGGATGTCACGCTGAGGGAAATTTACGGATTCATCTGCGGGCATTACGGAATTGACCCGGCGGCCGCGGATCATATGAGGCGGCTGGAGGAGGAACTGGAAATAAAGTTCTGCCGCCCGCGCTTTTCGGGAAGGGAACTTCTGGATTATGCAAAGAGCACGGGAAGAGAAGTTATTTTAATATCCGATATGTATCTGGAGGAGGAGACGGTGGAAAAGATGCTGAAGAAAAACGGCATCGAAGGATTCCAAAAGCTGTATCTTTCCTCCCGGTACAGGAAGGTAAAGGGTACCGGCGGACTGTTTCGTGCGGCCATGAGGGATCTCAAAGTAACCGGGAGGAAGGTTCTGCACATAGGAGATGACTGGCACAGTGACATGGAGGGCAGCCGGGCGGCCGGAATAGAGGCTGTCTTTTTTCCGAAAGCACGGGAAGTGTTTGAAAATAAAATTCAGGGTTGTCCGACGAACCGCTGTTCGCGTATGGCAGCCGCGGTGTGCCGCAGTAAAAGCGCGGATGCGCTGATGGAGAATCTGGGATACCGGTGCATGCTGGCCCTGGCGGCAAACCGGTATTTCGATAATCCGTACCGGACCTTCTGCCCGGATTCGGATTTTAATCTGGATCCGTATCTGATCGGATATTATGTGCTCGGAATGCATATGCTTGGCCTGTCCAAATGGCTTTCCGACGTCATGGAGGATGGAAAGTACCAGCATCTTATATTCCTCTCCCGAGACGGATATCTTCCAATGAAAGCATTTCAGGAATATCAGAGATACTTCAGGTGCAATGAAGAGGCGGATGTGCGGTATATGCGTTCCTCACGCAGGGCGCTGATGCCGTTGATGGTAAAGGACCGGCTGAATTTTTATCAGCTGCCGGTATCCGCCGGCGCTCACACGCCCATGACGCTGCTTTCTGTTTTATCTTTTGCGGTGGATCCGGAGAAAACGGAGAAAAGGGAAATCCGGGAATGGCTGAAAGAAGAGAATATTCAGCCGGATCAGGCGTTTCGGTCCCGCGGGGAGATGGATCATTTTACGGATTTCTTTCTGAGGAAACTGTACGATCCGCAGCGGCACCGCCGGGCGGCAAAACTGGTCCGGAAATACTATTCTGAAATTCCGGAGAACAGTCTGACGTTTGACATGGGCTACAGTGGAAGAATACAGGGAGCCATCTGCGAAGCCTGCGGCCGCCGGACAGACGCGGCTTTTCTTCATGAGGACGGAAGCCATTCCATTCAGGAAAAAGGATATTACCATTTTGTTATCCGGAATTTTTACAGGAGCCGGCCGGCTGTAACCGGCCCGGTGCGGGAACATGTTTTTTCCGACCTGTCCGGAAGCTGTACCGGATTTTTCCTTGAAAACGGTAAAGTTCGCCCTGTGCTGGAACGGCCGTGCCCGGACTATGCTGCCCGGTTTGTGATTGAACAGATGCACGGCGGAGCTCTGGATATGGTCCGCGATTTTTGCAGTATATTCTGTGAATATAAGGATAGCCTGGAGTTTTCTCCGGAGGAAGTATCGCTGCCGTGGGAAGGGTTCCTTCGATATCCTTCGGAACGGGATCTTCAATTGTTCTCTGCATCCTTCTTTGAAGACCGGGTGTTCGGAGCCCGGGAGAAAATCAATATAAAGAAATTTGCCGAAAAACAGCTTAAAATGCTGGGCTGGCCGGAGAATACCGGAGATAAGTGCAAGGCGGAAGGAGAAAAATGGCTGCCCGCGGATGTCCGCGCAATCCCGGAGCGTTTTTTATGCAGTTCACGATGGAAAAGGGGAGTGATCTGGCTGCTGCTGGACCGTCCGGTTTTCATGGAAAAATTAAAGGCAGCTCTGGCCAAAGCCGGGCGGGGATATGAGAAAAATGACAGAGAATAAGAAAAATGATGGTGAATGAGAAAAATGACAGAATTTGAGAGCGGCAGTTATAGAATATCCCTTCCGCCGCATCTGCCGGGGGATTCCCTGAAGGACGGAAGGTATATCATCAGCAGACTTCTGTGTTCCTGCGGATCCGGGAACACCTATCTGGCCATGGATATCCGGATGGACAGAAAAGTGGTACTGAAAGAATTGTTCGTAAGTGCCGCCGCCCGGGTGCCCGGAAGCCTGGAAGATCAAAAATATTTTGAAATAAACCGGAAACGGTTTTTTCAGGAGGAGCGGATCCTTTCTTCTCTGCCGGAAGAGGAACCCCAGGGGATTGTCCGGGTCCTGGATCATTTTACCGAACAGAAAACTCCGCTGATGGCAATCGAATTCGCCGACGGACCGTCGCTGGCGGAAATCGTCGGAGAAAGCAGACTGACCTACAGGGAAATCATCAGCCTGTTTGCTCCGATCTGCCGGTCACTGTTCCGGGTCCATGGTCAGGGTGCCGTTCATCTGGGAATCTGTCCGGAGAATATCCGGATTTTGGATGGAAAACATGCAAAGCTGCTTGATTTTGGCGGAGCGAAGATTATCGGCGGCAGAGGTCAGAATGAGCGGACAGATGGCTACTCACCCTGGGAGCAGTATGAGGCGGATGAGGAGACAGGACCGTGGTCGGATGTCTACTCGGCTGCGGCTGTGATCTGCTATTGTCTTACCGGAAAAACTCCGGAGGATGCGTGGACCAGAAAGCTGAAACCGGACCTTCGAAATATCCCGCTTCCGGATGCCGGCATGCCGCGGCGTGCGCAGCGGGCTGTCCGGAAGGCGCTGGAGCCGGATCCGAGAATGCGCTATCAGAGCATGGAACAATTCTGGGCTGATTTCAGTCCGGAGCCTTCGGCAGTCAGCAGAAAAAGGGTCGCGGTCCGGCTGGTGGCAGGTCTGATGGCGGCTCTGGCTGCAGGATTGGGTATAAGAACGTATTCGCACCGGCCGGCCTGTGAAAATTC
>Ga0256404_1009445_pt1 | contig 13976 bp, 9 predicted proteins | sample RumenRJG_01DNA_FD_185990 | JGI IMG/M metagenome (GOLD analysis project Ga0256404, IMG submission 185990) | Bovine rumen microbial communities from Lethbridge, Alberta, Canada - RJG_01 | ecosystem: Host-associated > Mammals > Digestive system > Stomach > Rumen | place: Canada: Alberta | collected...
GCGGTCCATAAGGTCCTGTACGCGTCCCGGTGTTCCAACTACGATTTCTACACCGCGGCGGAGGGAACGCATCTGTTCGCCCATGGAAGCTCCTCCGTAAACTACGGCAGTGCGCGGGCAGCGTCCTGTTGTGAACGAAGCCATTTCTGTACAGGTCTGCATGGCAAGTTCGCGGGTTGGTTCAAGGATGATGGCCCTTACGTGGTCGCTTTCTTCGCGAAGGGTCTGGACAAGCGGCAGTCCGAATGCGGCTGTCTTACCGGTACCGGTGCGGGCGCGTGCAATAACGTTTGCATCTCCGTTCAAGAGGCGGGGTATTGCAAGCACCTGGATTGGAGACGGTACGCGGAAGCCCTTCTTGCGGATTGCTTCCAGTGTAATTTCGTCAAGGCCAAGGTCTTCAAAGTGAATTGTTTCGTCTTCTGCTTCGTCGGTAATTTCTTCTGCTGCCGGAACAGAGGATTCTGTCTTTGACTGTGATTTTTCTTCTGAGTTTTCCGTGGCAAGTGCTTCGGAAACATTCTGATCAGCGGACTGTACAGCCGCGTCCTGTGGAAGGGATGTAGAAACTTCCGCTTCCTGTGAGAGAGTAGATTCTTCCATTATGTTTTCCCCATGCGCATTTTGCGCTGCATGAATTGCCTTGGAACCGCATAATGAAAAAACAAAACCGTTTCTTGATTGATTTTCCCCTGTACCAGACGCGGTCTACGGGCTTTCATGCCATGTAAAGTTTGCATAGTTTAGTAAATTTTTCAAAAGTTTGCAAGGCTTTGCAAAGGAAAATTGCAGAATTCAAGGTGAATTTCTTCTTTTTTTTGCGGCGCTTGGCTTTTTTCCGCCAAAACTTCTCCGCTGCAAGACATGCCCCTTGTGTGGTACTTGCGGGGTTCTGCCTTTCGGCTCCATTCCTCTGGTCGCGCTGCGCACTCCCGCCGGAACGGGCTTTCGCCCGCCCCTCCAGCACCTGCCGCGCTTGTGTCTGCTAACTTTTTTTTTCTGCAAAGCCATGCATTTTATGGGATTCCCTAAAGATTTCTGTGCTCCAATGCCAACTGGCAGCATAAAAAAGCACGGCAGGCACTGGAGGGGCGTGCGTAGCACGTTGCAGAGCAATGGAGCGGGTAAGGGCCCCGCGGAACCCCGGAAGCGCCACATAAAATCCGCTTTGGGCAGCGGACAAAATTGCGGTCTTTAAAGGCAAGTGCCGCAAAATTAAAAAATAAAATAAAAAATTTACGCAAATGTGTCAGTTTTTGAATTTTTACGGCTAATTAATAGGTATGAAGAAAAAATTTTTTTGCAATGGCCACATTTTTTTGCTGGCTTTTATTTTGCCCTTTGTGCCTCTGTCTGCATTTGCAAATTCTGCATCTTCTGCCCTGCTTAGGGATGCGGTTCAGGAACTTGTGCCTAAAAGTCCTCCTGCCCGTTCTGCGGCAAAGAAGAAGGGAGTTTTTAAAGGGGCTGTGCTTTCTTCTGCCGCAAAGATGGATAAGTCTTTTGGCAAAAAAGAAGGGGATGCCAGGTACAAATTTGACGGCGGGGTAAGGCTTGACTTTACGGGGCTTTCTCTTTTTGCAGGTGCCGGGCTTCCTTTGCAGACCGCTGATGAAATTGAGCGAGGGTTTGAAGGTGGCTTTTCTTGCGTAAAAGGTCAGGCTGTTAAGCGCTGGGGAATTTTGGCTCAGAGTCCAAGTGCTTTTCCTCTTAGGGCAAGGGCTGCCCTGGGAACGCTTTCTTTTTCGCATGCAATTTCTCTTTTTAAAAGTCCCTTGCTTTCCGGTGGCAGTTCGCTTAGGGGAGTTTCTTTTGCAAAGGGGGACCTTGGTTTTTCCATGCCATCCCTTTCTTCCGCCCAGAGGGAAGAGGCTTTGTTTGCAAGCCTGGGGGTGGGGAACTCTTCTTTTAAGCCGGAACTTTGCGCCATGTATTCTAATGATGAGAGCCGGGCGCTTAGCCTTAGCCTTCCGTTTGAATTTGCAAAGGGCTGTCTTTTGGAGGCAGCTCTTGCGGCGGGTGCTTTTACCCATGGCAAGGAATACTCTTCTTCTTGGTTTAGCAAAAGTCTTCCTTATAAAGAAGAAAATTATGCTGCTTGTTGCGGAGTTTTGAATCTTAAGCTTCCTTTTGCAAAGTCTTCGTCCGTCTTTGGGGCAAACCAGAATCCTTCCGGTGGCTTTTACCGCTGGTTCAGGACGGTGGACGGCTTTGACCTTCCTTCTAAACTTGGGCTTACTTCTTTTTCCGGGGGCTTTTATGGCGCAGACTCTGGGCTGATTACTGCAAGCGGTTCTGCTTCTGATGTTGCAAGGCAGTTTTTTGGCTGCGCTTCACATGCTTTTTATGTTAGGGAGTCTCTTTTGCGTGGCGGGGCTTCCTTTAGGCGGACTGTTTACGGGGCAGCTTCTGCTTCTTCTGGCTCTTCTGCTGAAGGGGAGGGCAGGGAGCGTGATTTGCTTAGGGCGGATCTTTCCTTGAACCGGGGCAGGGCGGCTTTTTCTTTGTACGCAAGCGGAGAATTTGAGGCTGAAAAGGAAAGCGTTTACAAGGCTGGGCTTTCCTGGAAGCAGAATTTTGATTTCTTTCGCTCGTCCATGTCTCTTTCTGCAAAGAGAGCTGGGGAAAAGGACACGCTTTCTCTAAAGTTTTCTTTGCGGCCGGAAGTTTTTCCTGATGACTTTTCGCTTTCTTTGGGTGGCGGTGCGACTTGCAATATAATAGAAGGAAAATTGGATGGCGAAAAAATTGATTCGTCTTTGGCGGTGAGCTTTAGGGGGCAGTCCCTTTGTGTGAATGCGAAATTTTCTTTTTCCAGCGAAATTCAGTAAAGTTTTGTTGGAAAATGCCATTAAAATCTGCTTTGCCTATTGAATTTTCTGGTTATTTCTAGTAAAGTAATGCGATAATAATATACATTATGCGAAATTGGCTTTTTTTCGCGGATTGTTACTTATGAATTCTTTTTTGAGAGGTAGACAATATGGCTTTTGATATTACTAAAGTTCGTAATATCGGTATCAGTGCCCACATTGACTCAGGTAAAACAACTACATCTGAACGTATTTTGTTTTACTGCAACAAGATTCACCAGATTCATGAAGTTCATGGAAAAGACGGTGTAGGCGCTGTAATGGATTCAATGGACTTGGAGCGCGAACGCGGAATCACAATCCAGTCAGCTGCTACACAGGTTCAGTGGAAGGACATCACGATCAACTTGATCGACACCCCAGGCCACGTAGACTTTACCGTAGAAGTAGAGCGCTCACTCCGCGTTCTTGACGGTGCTATCATGATTCTTTGTGCTGTTGCAGGCGTTCAGTCCCAGTCAATTACTGTAGACCGCCAGCTTAAGCGCTATCATGTACCCCGCATTGCATTTGTTAACAAGTGTGACCGCCAGGGTGCAAACCCAATCCGCGTATGCCAGCAGCTCCGCGAGAAACTCGGTCTTAACGCATATATGATGGAAATCCCGATTGGACTTGAAGACAAGCTCCAGGGTGTAGTAGACCTTATCGCTATGAAGGCATACTACTTTGAAGGCCACGACGGTGAAGAAGTCCGCGTTGCAGAAATTCCTGCCGAATTGCTTGACCAGGCAAAGGAAAAGCGTGAGCAGCTCCTTGATGCAGCTTCCATGTTTGATGATGCCCTTATGGAAGAAATCATGGAAAAGGGCTACGATGATGTAGAAGACGCAAAGGTTATCGAAGCTATCCGCAAGGGAACTCTTGCAGAACAGTTTGTTGGCGTATTCTGCGGTTCCGCACACATGAACAAGGGTATCCAGCCTGTTCTCGATGCAGTTGAGCGCTACCTGCCTAACCCAACAGAAGTTCACAACTATGCTCTTGACCGCGACAACAACGAAGCTCAGGTTGAAATCTTCAACACAGCAGACAAGCCTTGTGTTGCTTTGGCATTCAAGCTTGATGACGGTCAGTATGGCCAGCTTACTTACACTCGTATCTACCAGGGTAAGATTGTTAAGGGTGATGAACTCTTTAACACACGCGCACAGAAGAAGTTCAAGGTTGGACGCATTGTCCGTATGAACGCAGCTGCAATGGAAGACATTAACGAAGGTATGCCGGGCGACATTATCGCTTTGTTCGGCGTTGACTGTGCTTCCGGTGATACATTCTGCGGTGGCGGCCTTAACTACACAATGCAGTCTATGTACGTTCCTAACCCGGTTATTTCTGAAGCTATTGCTCCAAAGAACAAGTCTGATGCTGCAAACATGGCAAAGGCTCTTAACCGCTTTACAAAGGAAGACCCGACTTTCCAGACCTACGTTGATCCTGAATCAAACCAGACAATCATCAAGGGTATGGGTGAGCTCCACCTTGCAGTTTACGTAGAACGCATGAAGCGCGAATACAAGTGCGAAGTAGAAGTTTCACAGCCAGAAGTAGCTTACCGCGAATCTATTACACAGCGTGCAGAATTCAACTACACACACAAGAAGCAGACTGGTGGTTCCGGTCAGTACGGTCGCGTAGCAGGCTTTATGGAACCTCTCGCAGACAAAGACTACGAATTTGTTGACTCAATCAAGGGTGGTGCAATTCCTAACGAATACATCCCGTCTTGCGACAAGGGCTTTAGAAAGGCTATGGAAAGGGGTTCCCTTATCGGAGCTCCGGTTGTTGGCGTAAAGATTACAATTAACGATGGTCAGTATCACCCAGTTGACTCTTCTGACCAGGCATTCCAGACAGCAGCTTTGTTTGCTTTCCGCGAAGGCTACCAGAAGGCAAAGCCAGCAATTCTTGAACCTATCATGAAGGTACAGATTGCAGGTCCTACAGAATTCCAGGGTAACATGTTCGGCCTTATCAACCAGAGACGTGGTGTTATCATTGATTCAACAGATGAAAACAACACTTCTACGGTAAACGCTGAAGTTCCTCTTTCTGAAATGTTCGGATTCTCTACAATTCTCCGCTCTTCAACACAGGGTAAGGCAGAATTTACAATGGAATTCGAAAAGTACGCAAAAGTGCCTAACGCTGTTGCAGAAGAACTGATGAAGAAGTATCAGGAAAAACGCAAGGCTGAGCAGGCTGGCAAATAAGGAGTAAGCAATGGCTAAACAGGAACTTTTTGAACGCAGCCCAGTCCGCGCTTTTGACGAAGTTGCAAACGGTGGTCTTAAGGCTGGAGAGCTTGGTCTTTTGACTTCAAAGAAAGGTTTGGGAAAGACATCTGTTCTTGTACAGTTTGGTATGGACACCCTTCTGAACAACAAGCAGCTTGTTCATGTTTCTTTTGACCAGAAGTCAGACAACGTAATTTCTTGGTACGATGGAATCTTTAATGAAATCTCCAAGAAGAAGCCTCTTCCTAACGCAGCAGATGTAAAGGAACAGCTTAACCGCAACCGCACAATCCTTAACTTTAACCAGGACAACTTTAACCTGGAAAAGGTTGTTAACACTCTTAACGCTCTCAAGGCAGGCGGAATTGGTGTTGCTGGCGTTGTAATTGACGGCGTTGACTTTGCAAAGGTAAAGGAAAACGACATCCAGTCTGTTGCAAGCTATGCAAAGGCTGCAAAGGTAAAGGTTTGGATTAGCGCTACATCAAACAGCGAGGATCTTGAAGACCAGGCTCCAAAGGCTATTCTTCCTTATTTTACAGCTGTTGTTCACCTTGTTGCTTCTAAGGCAAACGGAACACAGGTAAAAATCCTTAAGATGGGCAAGAAGGGTGCTATTGATTCAAATCTCAAACTTGATTCAAAGACTTTGCTTATCACAAGCAAGTAATCAGACAAATCTTTGATGAAATGCGCTGGATGGTGCTTTTGTACCGTCCAGCGTTTTTTTTAGAGACTCCCTTATACCCTTCCCCAAAATGTATTAAAAAATTCAGGCAAAAGTGCTAAAAAAATGTGGGTTTTCTTTCATTTTTCATTTTGTTATAATTAGCATTGTAGGTTTTTATTTTTATAAAATAACAGGGGAGTGGTTTTATGAAAAATAAGATTCTTGCCTTTTTGCTGGCAGTGCTGATTTTTCTTCCTTTTGTCACAAGTTGTGGCTCTGGAACTGACGATGGAATTGACTATGAATTTACTACACCAGTGCTTGACGGTGTGCTGACTGGCTACATGGGGGACTTGAAAAGTTCATCTGTACCACAAAGCGGCGGAAATACATACTACATTTCTGGGGACGCATCAAGCGAAGGCTCTGGCACAAGTTCTAGCCCCTTCAAGACATTCAAGACGGCGGTGGCTAAACTTCAGCCTGGAGACACTCTTGTTGTTCGAGGCACGATTAAGGAAGCAAAGCGGATAAAACTTTCTGGCGTAAACGGAACTGCGGACAATTACATAAGAATCAAGGGCGAAAGCGGTTCAGCCCTTTCTGGCGAAAACATCACGGAAAAAGACAACAAAATCCTCAAGATAGAGGACTGTTCCTATCTTAAAATTGAAAACCTTGCCTTTAAGGACCACACTCGATGTAAAAACGGCGGTGGTGGAATCGGCATTTACCCTGCAAGCCACCATATTGTTGTTGCCGATTGCAACTTTACAAACCTAAAGACAACCCATCCCACAGAGCACGGTACCACAAACGGAATCATAGTCTATGGAAACTCCGCTTCGGACACTATACACGACATCTTTATCAGCAATAACAACTTCAGCGATATGGCAACTGGCTGGGCAGAGTGTCTTACCGTAACAGGAAACTCCGAATACGTGAACCTTGTGAGCAACACCATAGATACAACTGGCAACATAGGAATAGACGTGGGCGGTAACTACGGCTACTGTAAAGATCCCTCAAAAGACTTTGCCCGCTACATTTATATCTACAAGAACACTGTAAAAAACTGCAAGTCCCCCAATAAAACAGCGGGCAGCATCTACTGTGACGGTGGTCAGCACATCATAATCAAAGACAACAAAATCTATAACGGCCAGACAGGTTTTAGCACTGGAGCAGAGCAGAAGCCTAGGCACGAAAACCTTTCCACTGGCGACATCCTAATCCAAGGCAACTATATAGAAAACTTTGATCACGGAGTTTGGCACTGTGGCGGTTGGAAAAAAGATTTGGGCTGGGTTCAGAGCGTAAAATTCACTGGCAACACTGGAAAAAACACGGGCTTCGGCGAGCACCAAGCGGTAATCGTCTTTAACAAATGTCGCAACATAGACTTTAGCGGAAACACCTTTACAAACCCCGACCATTCAGGCGTAACAAAGGTTTACTATTCCTTTAGGGATTCCCCGTATACAAAAAATGTCAGCGACCAGAACAATTCTTGGGGCTGGTGATTTTTGCTTATGGAAATCAGTTTTGGGCTTCACTACCAGCAAAATCTGTCTGAAGAATCCAGTGGGTTGTTTGCAACAACCACGTGCGCGGTAATAGGACTTTCACTCCCTTCGGGGCTTGAAGCTACGCTGCCGGGTTCGCTCCGCGCAAATGGATTTTCAGCCTCACAACGCCACGCACTCGCTACCGTTGTGTGCTTCCCGTTACGCCCATACACCGTAGCAAGGGCGTGCGGTGTCCCCGAAGGGTGATTTCCGGTTGCTTTGCATAAGAAAATATTGTAAAAATTGATTTTCATAGGTTTGCCCTAAAGAGCCCCAGTAGACAAGATTGCATTTTTATGCAATACTATCCATAGTAGCAAAGGCGCAGCGTTATGACATGGCATAAGACTTGTCATAATTCTGTGCCTTTTTTTTATGCGGAGGTGCTTATGATTGATGTCATAGCAAAGGTGAACGGCGCGGTTAACGGCGTTGTTTGGGGTGTTTTCGGAATTGTATTGCTTTTTGCGGCCGGAATAATCATGACCCTTGTGAACAAGGGCTTTCAGTTTACGCACTTTGCCCATTGGATAAAAAAGACAATTGGCGCTATTTTTACTGACCGCCACATAACGGCTCATACTGCAAAAGACAATAAGGCTATCTCGCAGTTTCAGAGCCTTTGCACGGCTATGGCTGCCACGATTGGAACCGGCAATATTGTTGGCGTTGCAACTGCAATAATCGCCGGTGGTCCCGGAGCAATATTCTGGATGTGGGTTATGGCCATATTCGGCATGATGACAAATTATTCGGAAAACGTGCTTGGCATATACTTTAGAAGAAAGAGTGCCACTGGCGAATGGCGCGGCGGTGCAATGTACTACCTAAAGGACGGTCTTGGCGGCTACAAAGGCATGAAGAAAATTGGCTGCGTCCTTGCCTTCCTTTTCTGCCTCTTCTGCCTTTTGGCAAGCTTTGGCATTGGAAACATGAGCCAGGTTAACTCCATTGCGGGAAACATGACCAGCGCATTCAGCGTGCCTGCCTGGGTTACTGGAATTGTACTTGTTATTATTGCGGCCTTGGTTATTCTTGGCGGTTTAAAGAGAGTTGCAAGTGTTTCTGAAAAGCTTGTTCCTTTTATGGCACTTTTGTATATCATTGGTGCCCTTGTGGTAATCCTTTCTAATGCATCTGTAGTTCCACAGGTCTTTGCTTCTATATTCAAGGGAGCATTTGCCCTGCGTGCGGCTGGCGGCGGACTTGTTGGCTACGGAGTTCAGAAGGCTATAACCTGGGGCTTTAAGCGCGGCGCTTTTAGTAACGAGGCTGGTCTTGGTTCTTCCGTAATGGTTCATTCAAGCTCCAACGTAAAGGAACCTGTTCAGCAGGGAATGTGGGGAATCTTTGAAGTCTTTGCAGACACAATAATCGTCTGTACTTTGACAGCCCTTGTTGTCCTTTCTTCCGGCTGCGTTGATTTGGAAAGCGGTGCGGTCATTGCCAAGAGTGCAGGGGCTGGCCTTGTAGGAGAAGCCTTTGGAACTGTCTTTGGTTCAGGCGGTTCAAAGTTCATTGCAATTGCAATCCTGCTTTTTGCCTTTTCCACAACCTTGGGCTGGAGCCACTACGGTGCAACTGCATGGCAGTACATCTTTGGCGAAAAGACCCAGTTCATCTACAAGGGCCTCTTTGTTTCCATGATTTTCTTTGGCTGCATCATGAAGCTTGACCTTGCCTGGGACCTTAGCGACACCTTTAACGGCCTTATGATGATTCCAAACCTTATAGGAGTCCTTTCCCTTTCGCCTCTTGTAGCCCGCATCACCGCAAACTACATTAAGCGAATCATTCACGGAAAAGACGAAAAGCCTATGATTTCTGCATTTGAATAATGTGGCTTAAAATTGGGGCAGGGCTTTGGGGTGTAATCCTCATTGCTCTGCCCTTTTTGCTTGTGCTGGCACTAAGAAAAATGTTTGTCAATTCAGAATTGTTATGGTAACCGTGTTGTCAGTTGGCCATTGTACTAAAAGAAGATTTTACCATAGCCTGGTATATTTTAAAAAGTTCTGCAACTATTTCTGATTCCGTCATACTCTGTTTGAATCCATAGGCTGCCATAACAGCTCGGTCGTTGGCTTGATGAGCCTTATCGAGTTCAGGAAACAGATATGTATTTTCGCCGTAGAGTTGGGCAAGCGTACAGTCTGCGTATTTTGCCCTTGCATCAAGTATCGCTTGTGCGGTTGCTTCAATCTTAGCTTTTTGTTCTTCTGTAGGCGTACACCACGGAAAATTGTTGTAGACAATATCTTTACTGTAGCGATAATCACTTTTCAGTCGACCTCCAACTGTTCGCATCCATGTATTATGAATACATGAACTAAGTACTCCAAAGTGAAATAATGTCGCATCAGGAATTATGTGCACAGAATCTGATGAAATAATCTCTGGTTGCAAAAATCCCATGGGTATGTACTTGCGTCTTCCAGATGATACTCGAGGAATCAAAAGATAATTTCCTTTCGGAAAGTTTTCCACATGAAAGCGTGTAGGCTTTTCTGCGAGTTTTACAGTTGGAGCACTTGTGCTTTTTAAGCGGTATTCACGCACGGCTTTTACGCGCTTCATACATTCGGGCATTTTGAGTAATTCAGCGGGAGAAAGGTCACCAAGCCACAAGCACCAACGTTTATTTCCATTGATGAATTCATCACTTCCCATCCACTGGTGAAAATATTTTTTAGATTTTGGCTCCTTTTTGATGAATGCTTTCATTTCTGTTTCACCGAACAGATAAAAACCTCCATCGATAGGCTTGTTTCCTATTCCTATTTCTGGGACATCACACAACGGGTGTTGCCGGCTTTCGATACATACGTTAGGTAGGTCAAGCAGATAGCCATTTATATTCTGAACAATCTGCTTGTTGCCGTTTTGGTCAAAGATGAATTTCTGCTTCTGTAAAGAATCTTTATCAGAGAATCCAACAATAACACAATGAACATGTGCCATATCAGAACTTTCCGAATACCATCTAAATGTGCGGTAAGCAAAATCAATTTTGATTCCCATCCCGAAAATTAACTTCCATAGAATAGAAACATGCTCTCCCTGACAGATTGAATTCGTAGAAACAAGAGCACTTTTTGTCTTTTTGCCTTTCATGTATTCGGCAGCTATTTTGTACCAGCAGCAAACATAATCAAGGTTGCCAGCGCCTTTTACACCAGCAAATGTATCAGCAATGTCTTTCTTTTGGTCGCTTTCTTTACGCATTATTCTTGCGCCAGAGAAAGGCGGGTTTCCGATGATGTAATCATATTCAATCGGCTCAGCTTTTTCTTTTGAGGGCTTTTTCTTTTCCACTTTGCGCACTCGGGCATTCAGTTCTTCCATGTGGTTTCCGTAAAGCGAACGCGGCTCTATTTCTGGTGAATGGACTTCGCTTGCGCTATCAAAATCTGCTTCATCATACAGGTTCAGCTTGTCAACAAAAAGGAATCCCGTCTGTTTTTCTTCGGCAAGTGTTGCCCAGTCCAAGCGCAGTGCGTTGCCTTCAACAATATTCGCGCCTGTCTTTAAGGGTAAAAAGTCAATCGTCTGGCTGATTATTGCTTCTGTTTCGGCAACCATTTGGCTTTCTGCAATCCAAAGGGCGGTTTTTGCAACAGTAACAGCAAAGTCGTTAATTTCGATGCCGTAAAACTGGTCAATATGAACCTTAATGAACTCGTCAAAGCCAAGAAGTTTATCGCCTCTAAACAGAATAGAAATAACCTTGTTTTCAAGACGGCGGAGAGAAATATAAGTCTCTGTAAGAAAGTTGCCAGAGCCACAAGCAGGGTCTAGAAATTTGAGCGAACCAAGCTTTGTCTGAAAATCGTGCAGCTTTTCGGTCTTTTGCTTTGCCGTTTTTGTTGCGCAGATTGATTCAAATTCAGCGTTCAGGTCATCCATAAAAAGCGGATCTATCACTTTATGAATGTTCTGAATGCTTGTATAGTGCATTCCGTCTTTACGCCGTGTTTCTGGGTTCAATGTGCTTTCAAAGACCGCACCAAAAATTGTCGGGCTTATGTCGCTCCAGTTGAACGGCGCACAATGGTTCACGATTACATCAACTATTTCTTGCGTAAAGTTCGGAATTTCAATCTGCTCGTCGCGGAACAAACCTCCATTCACATACGGAAAAGGCTTTAATTTAAGATCGTATTTGTCACGGTCAGAAAGTTTTGTGTCCAATGCTTTGAACAATGCGATTATTCCTGCACGCAAATTTTCAAGTGCAAATGATTTTACGTAATCTTCAAAAGCTGTTTTGCTGTCAAAAAGACCTGCATCTTCAGCATAAAGGCAGAAAACAATTCTGACACAAAGAATATTCAATGAGCGCAGGCTTTTCTCATCCGGATCTATATACTGTTTTATCAGCGTATCATAAAGCTTGCCGACAAGTTCACCGGCTTTTAAGCTAAGTTCTTCTTCGCGGCGTATGTTTTCGTTTTTCTGGTCAACAAGGAACTGCAAGCGGTAAAACTCTTTGGGCAAATCACAAAGCTTTACTGTTTCAAATTCTTTTTCTGGTTCAATTCTTTCCATATCGTAAATACGGAACTCTGTAAAATTTGAAACAACAATCCAACGGCACTTTTCTGAGTAAGGTAAATTGTCGTTGTAGCGTTTTGCCTGTTCAAAAGGTGTTAGTTCTTTACCATCACTTTGTTTCTCGGTTTTGTCCAAATCGATTTTTGCACCTTTTTGCTCTATGGCAACTCTTGTGTCTGAAATGTAGCCATCGATAAACTTTGTTCCGTTTATTTTTACGCGCTTTTCAAAATCTATAACTTTTTCTGGTGATGAGACTCCATAAACATCTCTCAAGAGTGAAGTCCAGAATTGCTGTGTATGTTGCTTTTCATCGCCCTTGTTTTTCCAAAATTCCGCAAATTCTTTTGCCGACTTCTGCTGTTCGATTTGTGTCATGTGCTTATTATAGCAAATTTTCCGTAAAATTGCACTGCAAATCCGCAAGTTATAAGGAAAAATACCTCTTTTTCCCCAAGCAGGCACGGCCGGGGGTGGAGCCACGCCGAAGGCGGCCACTGGACTGAACGACCGCAAGGGAGTGAGGGAAGCGGCTGGAGCGGGAGCGGAATGGCGGAAGACCCTTGGCAAAAAAAACTGCCGCAAGAAAAATAAAGAGAAGCTCAAAATCTATCCTGCGTATTTTCATAAGATTGAAAAAGTTGTACTATAGAAAAAAACTATAACACTAGAGGATAGATTATGAAAATTGAGACAAAATGCCTTCATTCTGGATATGAGCCAAAGAACGGTGAGCCGCGCGTTGTGCCGATTGTTCAGTCTACGACATACAAATTTGATTCCTGCGACCACGTGGCGGCTCTTTTTGACAAGCCCACGGAATTTATGTATTCACGTTTTGCAAACCCAACTTGCGATGCGGTAGAAAAAAAGATTGCGGATATGGAAGGGGGCGTTGGCTGCATGCTTACTACCAGCGGTCAGGCTGCAAACATGCTGGCGGTTCTTAACCTTTGTTCTGCGGGAGACAGTTTTATTGCCAGCAGCTGTATTTACGGCGGAACGGTGAACCTTTTTAACTTTACATTTAAGAAGCTTGGCATTGAGTGCATTTGGGTTAAGGAAGACGCTTCGGAAGAAGAGATTGCAAAGGCTTTTAAGCCAAACACAAAGCTTGTTTTTGGAGAGACGATTGCAAACCCGGCCCTTGGTGTTTTCGATTTTGAAAAATGGGCCAAGGTTGCACACTCAAAGAATGTGCCTCTGATTGTGGACAATACTTTTGCAACTCCGGTTCTTTGCCGTCCATTTGAATGGGGCTGCGACATTGTTACCCATTCGACTACAAAATACATGGACGGCCATGCGGTTCAGGGTGGCGGTGCAATTGTTGATTCGGGCAACTTTGACTGGGTTGCTGCAAACAAGAAGACAGGCTTTTTTGCGGATGTTGTTGAGCCGGATCCAAGCTACCACGGTCTTAACTACATTGAGTCTTTTGGAAAGGCGGCTTATATTGTAAAGGCACGCACCCAGCTGATGAGGGACTTTGGATGTTACCCTGCTGCACACAGCGCATTCCTTTTAAATTTGGGGCTTGAAACTCTTTCTGCCAGAATGCCGCTTTACTGCGCAAATGCACTTGCGGTTGCAAAGCATTTTAAGGCTTCTCCAAAGATTGCTTCCGTTCAGTATCCGGGGCTTGAGGGAGACAAGTATCATGAGCTTGCAAAGAAGTATCTTCCGCTTGGCGCAAGCGGTGTTGTTACCATTAGCATAAAGGGTGGCCGTGATGCGGCTATGCGTTTTATGGATGCGCTAAAACTTGCCACGGACGAGGTTCATGTTGCGGACATCCGCACTTGTGTTCTTCATCCGGCTAGTGCAACCCACCGACAGCTTACGGACGAGCAGCTTGTTGCGGCTGGAATTGACGGCGGCATGGTAAGGTTCAGCTGCGGTCTGGAAAATATTGAGGATATTATAGAAGATATTGACCGCGGTTTGGCGGCGGTGTAAGTGGGGGGCGGTTTTACAGATCCCGAATCAAGTTCGGGATGACGGGCTTGGCTGTTCGGGATGACGGGCTTGGCTGTTCGGGATGACGGGCTCTCTGTTCGGGATGACGGGC
>Ga0256404_1009446_pt1 | contig 13971 bp, 16 predicted proteins | sample RumenRJG_01DNA_FD_185990 | JGI IMG/M metagenome (GOLD analysis project Ga0256404, IMG submission 185990) | Bovine rumen microbial communities from Lethbridge, Alberta, Canada - RJG_01 | ecosystem: Host-associated > Mammals > Digestive system > Stomach > Rumen | place: Canada: Alberta | collected...
AGAATGGGCTGAAAATCAACAGCAACCATTTATCCGAGGTCGAGGATAAAATAAAAGAGATTTTAGAGCCGTGAAAGCAGGCCGGGGACGCAAATCCCCGGTCTCTTTTATTGCCTTGGATTTCCCGTCAGATCTGACCGTATCCGAATTTTCGGACGCCCTCCCTCCATCTTATCGGGTACAAGCTAACGCCCCTTAAAACGCCAAATACGCGGTCGTATTATTGTGCCAGCGCAAATATCTGAATCTAAAAATAAAATCACCCAATGAGTGATTTTCTATTGACATATCACCCAATGAGTGATATAGTATAACCATAAGGAACAGGAAATAACACTTAATCACAGGAGGTAAACAAGATGTACGAAACAGTTAAGGTAGTCAAAGGATACGCAATCACCCGCATGGTCGGAACACACGGTTTCTACTGGGTGAGAGTTGAAAATAAGGCTTGGGACTTCAGGACCATTAAAGCCGCTGTTGAGTTCATCAACAGAACCTTCTGATCACGCCATACACGGGGAGGTCGAAAGCCTCCCCACCCCAGAAAGGAGAATAAAAACAATGTGGTACGCAGTAATGAGAGACAGAGAAGATAACGACTGGGGTTATGGTTCCCGCAATCGTCGTGAAGCCGAAAAGATGGCGCGGAATATCGGACCGGAAGCATATATCGCAGTGATCGAAGATGGTGACGATCCCACTTGTATCGAAGAAATCAGCCAGGAGAATTTTGAGACGAAAACAATGTACGCAGTGAGAAATGTTCCTTATAATTATGACGCATCTGATGACGTCACGGACTTCCACATCTTCGAGGCGGATAACGCGGAGGCCATCACGGCGGAGCTGATCCGGATCGGAGCGGACGACGAGCACTATAGTGTGGAAGAATACAGAGTGGATGAGGATGGAGAGTTTTACGAGGGTTCCGACTATGACACGCCCAGCAACTTCCGGAAGCGCACCGCAATAGCCCGCTCCGTCAAGGACATCTGCAGGATGGCAGGCATGAGCCAGAACGCTATGGCCGACTACTTCAGCATCCCCCGCCGCACCTTTGGAAATTGGTGCACGGGAGAGCGGGAGTGCCCCGAATACACAAAGTTAATGATGCAGGAGATCCTTGGCCTGTATCGCAGGTAAATAAAAATAGCCCCAGAGGATTTAACTCCCCTGGGGCTTTTCGTTGAAAAACGTGTGTGCACAGTGACGTTCTTCTCAGACTTCCTTTCCGGAGCTGTCATAGACATGATAGCCCGGATTAGCTGCAACCTTTGCTTTTGCATTGGCCAGAACTGTAAAAGCGCCGATCTGAGACCTGACGTCGTTAGCGCTCTTACGCACCCTGTAGATCTGTCCGGCAGCAGGAGCCACGGATCCGGATGTGAGTGACGCTTTGAAAGCGTCCCATTTACCGGACGGCTCAAGCCAGCCGCTCACGTTCGGGCAGTATTTGCCATTTACATCAAAGTGCCTGATGACGTTCGCCCGCTTCACGCCATACTCCTCCATCAGGTACCTGACGAGCTGCTTGGCCGCTGCCACGGTCTCATCGGTAAATGTCCACGCTCCGTTAATCTTCCGGGTACACAGTTCGATGCCGATCGAATTCGCATTTTTGCATCGACCGTAAAACGTGCCGCCCTTGCTCGACTGCCGCCCTCCGCCGCAATGCCAGGAATAATAACTCTTGAGGTCAGGCGTATACTGCCAGATCTCTCCGGAGTGACCAACAAAAAAGTCGGCTGACGCCGACCGGTTCGCTCTGTTGAAATAATCGATGTTGTTCTTGGCCGTACCCTCGGCACCCGTGTAATGGATCACAATATACATGATCGGGTCCGTCCTCCGGCCGACGTTATAACCTTTAAATCCGGAATTATGATTGATCACCGGCTTAGTGGCCGGAGCTGCTGCAGGTGTGCCGGCAGGCACCTCCACGGCATAACACTGATCGTCAAATGTGTAGGTCTTGCCGTCGATCGTGACCGTGCAGTTACACAGCGCCTTGCCAGAGCCGTCCAGATAGCACTTGCGCCCTTTGTAGTCGAGCCAGCCTGTGAGCATCAGTCCATCGGCGTCGAGGTAATACCAGTATCCATTAACCTTAATCCAGCCGGTGACCATGTAGCCGCTCTCATCGAAGTAATACCAGCCATATTTATCGTCCTTGGTCAGCTTATTCCAGCCTACCGCCCAGGTGCCGTTTTTGAACTGGTACCACCAGCCTTTAATGTTGTGGACCCATCCCTCAGGTGTCACACCGGTATAAGGCACGTCGTACGTCCACAGGCTGCCGTTCTGCCGGACCGAGAGCGTCTTGTCCGCGATCGTCATAGTGATCTCGTGGAAAGGTCTCAGGCAGATAAAACCTTGGTTTTTACAGTATTTAGCGCCCCACTTTGAAAAGCCGTCGCCGCCGATTCCGACTCCCGCGGCCTCCGCGTGGTTATACCAGCAGATCATAGCGCCGGCATCCTTGAGGAGCCCACACGGCTTAGATGTGCAGGCGTTCCCGTGGTGAGGGATCTTAAAGATCAAGATCTTGCCAGGCTTGGTCTGCAGGAAGGTGTCGAACGCGTTGATCGTGTCGCCGGTCGTCACATAATAGAACTGGGGGAAGTAGCAGCACATTGATGTGTTATTTACCTGGTAATCGATGTTTTCCGATGTTTTCACGCTCCTGCGCCAGATGCGACACTCGATCTCTCCGACCTTAATATTCGTGTACTGATCAGCGGGCGGGTACACGATTTTTTTATTGTATCTTTTAGCCAGGTCAAGCCTTGAGATCGCCCGGCTGTAATCTCCGGCCGCGTCGCTGTCTCTGGTCTTTTTAAGGTCCGCCGGCGGCGGGCAATAGATAACGTCCACGATGATCGAAGATTCGAGGAACAGCTTGAGTCCACAGTCGTGATCCGGGTGCCAGTGGCTCAGAATGTAAGTGACGTGTGTGATCCCGTGGCTCTTGCAGAAAGAGATCAGCTGATTACAGATAAATTCCTCGCCGCCGTCGATCACGATCGCGCTGTGATTATCATCATAAATGATCTGGGCATCCCCGCGTCGGTAAGCGTAGGATTTCTGAGGCATCGCCGGGATCCATACATGTAAAGCCATCTTTTTACCTCCTCATAATTAACAAAAAGAGAGGCCCCGAAGGGCCTCCCGCGTTATTTCATCTCTTTTCTCAGCTTAGCAAGGTACTCGTCCGCCTTGATCGCCGGCTTTGTAAAGCTATTGTTTTTCCACCAAGCCCAAAGCGCTGAGCCGATCGTGATGATCAATGTGACCAGCTGATAGATCTCATCGTCTGTAACAGGGATCTTTTCCTTGCCGCATATGGCAAGTGCCTGATTGGCCAATGCCAGGATCAGAACTATAGTCCTAATGATCGTTTCTGTTTTTACCATGTTTTCCTCACTTTCCATCACTTTCTAAATCCCTGATTCGGTTATCGATCGCCCTGATTTGCTCCTCGACTACCGGCATCCGTCGCGCGAAATTATTGTGCTCCCTGACCTCACGGGTCAGCTCGTCGATCTTCGTGTCCGTCACCGCCTGCGAGACCTTCAATGTTTCGTTCGTTTTCTGGTTGGCCGCCCAGACTGTGAGCACTGTCCCGAGCAGGGAAAGGACTCCAGTCACAGCGGCCGCTATTACTGCCTCTGACATCATTGCCTCCTTTCCCGCTCGCTACAGCTTGCGATATTTTACTCTTATGATGATCCTGACCTTAGCCGCGCCGCCTGTGTACTGGTTCCAGACATAGGCGTCGAGCTGACTGCCCGGCCAGATATAGAGTCGCGTGAATATGCACCAATTCGCGGCGGTCCCCGAATGAGTCGCCGTGTATACTCCGAAACTTACGATCTCCTCGGCGACATAACCGTCGACGCTGATGTCCTCACGCCCAAGGGCCCAAGCGCCGTTTGGGCCTATAGTGACATCGTCCACATCGATCGCGTCACGATATAGATACATGTTGTCGACCTTGTCATTTAAAGCCGACAGATCTGTTGACAGATCGTCAAGCGCGCCGCCGATCACCTCGGCGTCCTGCTCCTGGATGTCGCGGATCTCGGTCACGGAATTAGCCAGGGTGACGAGTGACTGTCTGTCCCTGTCCCGCCCTGTGGCCAGATCTGTGACCTGTGACCCCAGTTTTGCCGTTGTCAGCGTGGCGCTTGTGAGCCTTTGGCCGCTGTATCCGAGCGTGATACGGTTGGCATCCGGTCTCAGGACGTCAATAGTCTGTTTGCTGAGCAGATAAGCACTGTTAAGGTTATGAGGCTCGGACCGTACCGGGACAATGTCGCCGAGCCGGAACGCCGATATATCAGCATTGAGCGCGGACATGTCCAGCGCGGACAGCTCGATCGACTCCGTGGGCATGACCAGCTCGGCCAGTGCCGCCCGTCCTTTGTTAAACAGGTTCTCCGGAAGAGTAACATCATCCCAGACGCGAGTCGTGTAGATCCAGCCGTAACGCCGGACCGCATCCTCGTCATAGATATAGTCTTTACCGTCATTAACGGATTCGATCGTGAGCCTCGGCTCGATGTCATCCGTTGCCGGGAGCTTAGCCCCCAGCGGGATCAGCGCCGTCGCGATCTGTTCGGCTGAGCGAACATTCGCGTAATCCAAGAGGTTCTCACCGAAATCAATGCTCTGTACAGGTCTCGAGGGATAATACTTCAGCCAGTTGATCACCCGGTCCCCGGAGCCGTCACTGGTGAAAACAATGTAACCGCCAAGCGGCTCGACCAGCTTGTCCATGAGCTCGTCCAGTGTGTTCGGATAATTGGAATTCGCACGGGTGATATAGTTGTTCGGGTCCGTCACGGTGACGAGGCCGACTTTAAATCGCCGGTCCTCTGAGACCTGTGTATTGTATTCGGTGATTAGATTAGTAAACAGCTGAGTAGGGGACCCGCTGAAACTGTAGGGTCTGACTATACCGTCAACCAAAAAAGACAGCTCGCCCTCACAGATAAATGTCCTGTCAAGGTTGAAGCCGTCCGGCCGGCGAATGATCCGGCCGCGATACATAAGGTCGTTGTTGCGGTATGCCGTGACGATAGATTTAAGCTCAGTGAGGACGTTATACAGAGGGTGATCCGGATACATTACGAATGTAAAAGATCCGGAGTGATTGACTTCGAGGTCAAATTCTCCTTGAACGATCATGCGGTCCTGATATTGGCTGTCATAGATCAGGTCCGCGTCTGCGTAGATCTGCCACATTAAAAAATGCCCTCCTGATAAGTGATTACAGCCGAGCCGGAGCCGCTGATTTTGAGCGTGTTAAGTCCGGGTTTGAGACGGAACGACGGCAGGACATACGTGCCGGCGCTAAGCTGAGCCGAGGATGTCCCAAATTCCATAGTCATGTATCCGGATACGGTGATCGTCGGATTGACAACCATATCGCCGTCGTTATTGAGTACGACCACGCGGGCGAGCGATGCCAGGACGATCGTACGAGCTGCTTTATTGATCGCATAACGCCAGGGGCGGCAAGTGGCCGATACCTTGATCGTGCTGTATGCCTTGTTATGACTGATGTCCGTAACGCTTACGCGGCCGATCAGGTAATAGCCCGGATAATCGTCCTGGTCTATGATCCTGAGCAGTTTCCCATGAATCGCTCGGCTGATCTCCTTGGCCAGTTCGATCCTTTTCTTGGGCGTGCCGTCAAGCATCTCAAAAACGAAAGACGCCGGACGGTCGTCGTAATGGACGACGCCGTCGAGCGCCTCAGTCATGTCAATATCGCCGTCCCTCCCGGGAACAGAGACAAGTGTTGTTTTTGGAGCCGGCAGCGGGATCTTTTTGGTTGACATTGTCAGGCCCCAGTCTTCCGCCGTGTTATAGTCGCCGAATGTGATTCCTCTCAACATTAGATCCCCCTTGCTTTAAGGCTGTAGACCCCGGCAAGGCCTGAGTCGATCTTATTGATCGAGTGGCCTACCAGCGTGCCGTCGTCCAGTACGGTTACAAGTTTCATGTTGCGGATCGAATCCTCGAGCGCGTCCAGTCTGGCCAGGAGTGCGCCAAGGTCTGATCCGCGTCTGTAAGATCCGTCAAGCGAGCCGATCGTCGATGTGTCGATCGCCGGTGTCATGTCAAAATCTGCAGAAAAATCAGGAGTACCGAGGGCGCCGGCGGTCTTCCGGCCCATTTCTGCCGCCGCGGCCATAGCCGCCTTGGTCTTGTCCCGGATCGCGTTGATATAGCCCTCACCGAAGAATTCACCGGACTGATATGTCAGCTTTGACGGTGATCCTTCCTGCTGGCCTGATCTCAAGCCCGCCCAAGCCTGCCTTGCCAGGCTATAGGCTTTGTCCCACGCGGCTCCTACCATGGAGCCGATACCATTGATAAAGCCCTGCCCGAAATTCTCACCGGAGCCGTAGGCGTCTACAGATCTGGCGCCCGACTCGGCGTTCGTACCGAGGGACCGGCCGGCACTGTAAGCGGCTCCAGTTTTACTCGATACGCCTCCTGCGTACTGGCTGCCTGTTTTCTGACCTGCTCCGTTAGCGTCAACGGCGCCTGCGGCATCAGCGGCCGCCGTACCGATCGCCTTACCTGCAGTATTGGCCTCTCCTGCAGTGGATGTAACTCCCGCGGCGTATTTGCCGCCGACCGTAACGCCTGCCTCCTGGCTCGCGGCGTTCGTCATTTCGGTGACCGTCTCACCTGCCAGCCGGCTGCCGGCAGACGCTACCGCGTCGCGCGTTGATTCCAGGGCGGCGGCGTACTCGCTGCCTTTTTCGTAGCCGGCTGTCGATGTGTCTCCCGACGCCAGCCTTGCGGCTGCTTCCGCGACTAATCCCGCTGCGCTTTCTCCGGCGAGCCCGGCTGTCGAAGACAGTCCGTCCGCTACCCGCTGCCCGGCCTCGACACCTTTACCACCTGCCTCAGGTCCGAGCTTATCGAGCTCGCCCTTGGCTTTCTCCACCATGTCGGCCATGGCGTCGACGTTGGCCTGCGTGACGCCGGGCATCCCGGCCTCAACGGCAGCCTTCATGACTTCGTACTGTTCCGAGAACCGCGCCAGCTGATCCTCGAGCATCTCCCTCGAGGCGTTCTCAGCCGTCACAAAGGAGTTGGACAGGTTGTCCATTGCGCTCTGTAATTCGGCGACGTCTCCGTCGGCCACGGCTGCCATGAGTCCCTCATAGTTTTGAATCGTATTGATGTAATTGAAATAGTTGTCCTTGGCTGTCGCTAAAGACTCATTCTGTTCGTCCTGCTTGGCTCGCAAGGTCTCCAAGATCTTCATGTTCTCGGAGTAGCGCGTCGAGACGTCGCCGGTGATCTGACCGGCTTCGTTCATGGCCGCGGACATCTCTTTTTCGAGTTTCTTGTGTTCCTCCTCGGCTTTGGCCAGATCCCTCGCCGTGTTCTCGGACTCTTTCATAGCCTTGGCATAATTGCTGTAGGCCGTGGCTGAATTCTGGATAGCCTGTGTATAGGCTTCCTTGTTAGCCTCGAGGAGCGCCTCGGCTCTCTTGCTGTTAATGACCTCCTCAATGGACGCATTGAGCTCGTCATATTTCTGGATCTGTCCGTCGATGATCTCGATCTCAATGCCAAGGGCGTCAGACAGGAGCCCGGTGATCACCTCGGCCCGGTCCTCATAGCCCTCTTTGATCTCGCCGTTTGCATCGACGATGGTCTGCAGCTCCTCCCAGAGCGCCCGGCTCTGAGACGCCTCGGAGTCGATACCCTTGTTGGCCTCGGCCCGGGCAGCATTAACCTCGTCAATGGCCCGCTTTTCGTCCTCGATCGCGCTGATCAGCTTCTTCTCAGCGTCAGACAGTCCATAATTTTCTTCGATCGCTGCCTCCTGCGCCTCCTTGACGGCTGTAAGAGCCAGCGCCAGGGCGCCAAGTCCGACGACGGTAGCGCCTACAGGATTGGCCAGCATGACGCCCCAAAGGGCTTTTGTCGTGCCGATCAGTGTTGTAAGTGAATTGGTAAAGTTGGCCACCTTGTCAACGACGAACACAGTCGCCATGGTTCCGCCGAAAGCAGTAAGAGCGCTCTGGACCTCGTCCGAGTGATCAACCACGTAGTCGATCAGCTTGGCGGCGCCCTCGGCCAGATCTCCGACCTTATCGCCTACCTTGTCCCAGTCCACTGTATCGAGAGAAGCGGACACGGAGTCGACAGAGTTACGGATCGAGCCCTTGGCCCGGTCGAACACCTTGATCATCTTGCTCTCGACATTGGACTGCAGGAGCTTGAGAGAACCGGCAAGGTTGTCGTTCATGGTCTCGGCCATAGCAGCCGCGGAGCCGTCCGCACCTTTCAGCGCCTCGGCAAAGCTGGCGGCATTATCCACGCCGTCGTTGAGGATCAGGTTGAGACCCTTGATCGAGTCGGCGGTGAATGTCGTCCCGAGTGCAGCCGCCTTTTCCGCGGATCCCATTCCGTTAGTAGCCTTTTCGACGTCTTTGAGGATGTCGATAAGGTTTCTGTAGTTGCCGTCGGCGTCCTGTACAGCGACGGACGTCTCGCCGATCATAACGGCACCCTCGTCCATCTGCTTGGTGAGGTCTCTCATCATAGCAGTCAGCGCGGTGCCGGATTCGGATCCTTTAAGGCCCTGGTTGGCCATGCCTGCGAGGAGTGCGGTCACCGTCTCCACGCTCTGACCGGCGGCGTTAAGGTTAGCCGCGGAATTCTTGTAAGCCTCGCCCATCTGCTGGGCGGTCGTGTTGCTGTTTGCCTGAGCATAGGCCAGCTCGTCGGCGAATTTCGCCGCGGTGATCTCAGTGTTTGAAAAAGCGGACAGGTAGTCAGTCACCATGTCCGACGCCTGAGCCAGTCCCATGCCGGAAGCCGCGGCAAGGTTAAGGACGCCACCCAGCTCCTGAGTCGCTTTCTGGGCGTCCCAGCCTGCAAGAGCCATGTAACCAAGGGCGTCAGCGGCCTCAGACGCTGAGAAGACCGTCGTCTCGCCATAGTGCTGAGCCGTTTCAGACAACTCTTCGAGGGCTGTCCCCTGTACCTTGAACAGCGCCGCGTTGTTAGACATGGAGCTCTCGAAAGACATACCGACGTCGACGGCTTTTTTGCCGAGATCTACAAGAGCGTCGATCGTCCGCTTGATCGCCTCGGCCGCCAGATTGGCGATCGTGCCCTTGAGGACTGTGAAGCCCTCGGACGCCTGGCGTGCCGACTCGTCTGTCTGATCAAGAGACTGGTCGAGGGAGTCCGCGGCCTTGTCGAGATCTGCCATTTTTGCCTTATTGTCCCGGAGCTCTCCGGACAGGCGGGTGATCTCACTGGCGAGCTTCTTGGCCTCATCCGAGTTTTCGCCGTAAGTAAGGACCGCGTTCTTATAGGCTTCCTTGAGCTGATTGACCTCCTGCTCCTGCTGATCCATGGCCGTTGTGAGCTTGCCCAGCTCCGTCGACCGCTTACCAGTCTCTTCCAACTGGCTCGTGTATGTCCGGAGCTTGCTCTCCGTCTCGATAAGTTCACGGCGGAAGCTGATCATCTGCTCCTCGCCGATCTCGCCCGCCTCGAACGACGCGACCACGGACGCCTCGGCCGCTTTGAGCTTGTCCAGCTTGTCACTTGTGAGATCTATCTCCTGAGTAAGGAGCCGCTGTTTCTGCGTGATCAGTTCAAGATTGCCCGGATTAAATTTAAGCGCTGTATTGACCAGTTTGAGCTCTTTCTGGACGCTCTTGGTCTGCTGCTCGGTATCCTTTAACGCTTTGCCGAGCTTGGTGGTATCGCCGCCGATCTCAACGGTAATACCTCTCACATTCTTAGGCATTTATCCTTTCTCCTCTCCAAACTGCTCCCTCAGGCTCTTTTTATCCGGGCTCGTCTGTTCCAGCCTCCAAGCATTTTCCAGGTACTCACGGCCCTCAGGCGTGCGCTTTAGGCTGTAAACGAAGGCGTCTCGCCTATAGATCAAGTAATCTATATAGTCGAGTTCCTCAACCTGTAGCATGTTGAGGCCGGTATATTCCGCAACGACGTGTTCCCAGTAGGTAGCAATATCGTAATGATCCCCGTCCTGATCCTGCTCCCTCGGATAGTAGGGGAGACTCAGTTTTTTGGGACGGAGTCGTTAATAAAATCTGTATAGCAGTCCATGAAATAGATCAGATCGTCGAAGTCGAGGCAGCCCTCGAGGAGCTCCGGGCTGATCACTTTCTGTTCTTTGTTCCTGGACATCAGCCTTGCACAAAATTCGTACAGGCCGCTCATTTTATCGTCGTCCAGCGCCTTGCCGCCGGCTTTGTCTGCCATAACGAGAGCCAATTCGCTGAGCAGCGCCTTGGTCGGCGTTGACACATTGACGGTCGTCTTGTCCGGATCCGACAGGACGATCTTCATAAAATTCTTTTTCCTGGTATTAAAATCAAGAGTCTTAGCCATCGGTTACCTCCTTAATTGACAAAAAAGACGGAGCGTGTAACTTACGCCCCGTCATATCATTCCGTTGTATAGTGAGCTGTCTCTGATCAGCCGCCGGCTCAAGCTGTTACAGTCGCGTCCTCTTCGATGTAGGTGATCAGCGTGCCGCTGTCGTCCTGAGCGCCGGCTCTGAATTCCGCGTCGATAACAGTCTCCTGGTCCTTGACAAAGGCGAGAGTGAAACCGCTCTGGTTCTTGCCGACGATCGCGACCCAGATGTCACCGTCTGCATCATCCTCGTGATGGAAAATGATGACGTAATTGGTATTGCTGGCGTTGCCGATGCCGCCGATCTTGACGATCCTGAGGTGGTTGCTCTTATCTTCCGTCACACGGCCGGTAGCGGACAGCTTTTCAAGCGTGTTACCGTTCCAGGTCATGACGCCTGATGTGAGAACGGCCTCCTCATCGGTGATGATGGTCTTTGTCACATAACCAAGGTCATCAGTCGCCGTGTAAAAGGTAGGTGTATAGGCCAGTGACGCGCCGCCCTTGATATAACCGATCAGATTGGCATCGACACAAAGCCCCTGGATTTTCTGAGGGGTATCGATCTGAGTAGCGTCCGTGAATTCGGCTACGTACAATTTACCGGAGCCGAGGACAATCCTCTTAGATGCTGCCATAGTTGATTTCTCCTTTCTTTTCCAGATAACTGAATTCATAGATAATCTGGTATACCTGTTCTTCCGCGATCCAATATCGAGGCTGTTTGATGTACTCCATCCCGAGGTCGTCGAACTGCTGCTCAATGGCAGCCTCGAGCTCAGGATCAGGAGTGTACTCATACAGCTCGATATTGATCTCATGCGATACAAGCGCGTTCACGTTGTCCGGACCCCGGACCGTCTGTGTGTCGTTATATATCGCGTATGACGATTTCGGAGGCTTTAAAAAACGTGTCTCCGTGTATGTCTTGCCGGACTCAAGCCCGGCGCCGGTTAAGACTTTATGAACCACGCTGTAATACCTCCTCGATCGCTTTCTGGTAATTCTCGATAACGGATATATGCGCTTTGGTGATGAATCCCGTACCAGGGACCCAGCCACCGTTACGCGAATGATGTCCGTTATTGAGCAGATGTGAGAGCCGGTAGTCTGAGCCTTTGACGTACCACTGTTCTTCGTAGATGCCCATCATGTCGACGGAGACCTGGCTGGCGATAGAGTCGCGGTAATGCTTATGTCTATGGCCAACAGGAGCGGTCGCTTTGGTCTCGGCCACCAGTGCCCTCATGCTTTTTCTTGTTTCTTCCCGGATCCCTTTCTGTATATCCCGGTTGTAGGTCGTCAGGATCTTACTGACCGCTGACCCCAGCTCGGCGATACTGACCTTAGTCGCCATAAGAGACGGCCTTTATCCGGACGTTCTCGTGACGTTCCAGATAATCGTCATAATCCACGATGTTAAACACGTGCCCGCGGTAAAGGATCCGGTAAAGACCGCGGTTGTAATCCACGTCCTCAAGATCTCGGAAGAATCTAAACTCGAAGATCTTAGTCGTCTGTGACTGGTTCGCGCCGGCTTCGACAAACTCGGCCCCGGTCGATTTATTGATCCTGGCATGCAAAGACCATTTGTCCGTCCATGTTTCTGTCTCAGGATCGATAATCTGTATGGTGACCGGCTTGTCGTAGACATGCGCCTGATCGTAGTTACTCATTCACACGTGCCCTCCTTACGTCTCAGCTCCATGCGGAGCTGCAACTCGAAGTCCTTGACGAGCTTACGGACTGTATAGGCGATCTTTTCGGTCATGCCGCGGTTGTTGTAGATGTCCGCCGCTACGATCTTGGCCAGCTCCTTGGCTCGCGGGTCGTCCGTCGGATAATTCTCCCCGATCGCGCCCTTGAGATAAGAGTCAGCCAGAACGATCGCGCTCGCGACATTACTCCTGACCATACGGTCCTCCGCGTAATCAATGCCGAGGTAATCAAGGAGTTCAGTCTCGGTCAATACTTCGATTTCGTTGATATTAGCCATTGCCTCCCTCCTCCTGAGCCGCCAGGATCGCGGCCACGATTTGAGCTTTTGTCTGAGACGGCTTTAATCCGCTGACTCCGAGCTCCTCACCAAGGGCAAGGAGCTGGCTCTTTGTCAGAGCCATAAGCTCCTCCTCGGTGAGAATCCCGTTACCGTCAGCATCAGCGGCGATCATTCCCCCGCTACAGGCTGGATATAACCGTTGACAAATGCAGCGGCGTCTCTGACCTTAACGTCTTCACGCTCGATAGCGCGATAGATTGTAAGATCCTGCTCGAAAGCGTTGAGCTGGCCGATAGCTGCCACGCTGGACTCAGCAATAGACATCTGTTCGCGATCCCAGTAAACGATGCCCTCATAAAGATCACCGATGATAAACGGGATCTTAGGAGTGGGATCCATCTCGTAGTAAGAGGATGTGCTGGGGTTGCCAGTGGGAGACGCAACAGCGGTATAAACTCCATTGGACAGCGTGTAATAAGTCTTACCGGATGTCACGGTCGTATCAGTGGAGGCGCTGTATGTGGGAGTGGAAGCAAGGAAGTTATTGGGAACCACAACCACCGGTACAGTTGTCGCACCTGCAGAAAGGACCAGTCTCATAGGATCAGCAGGGCTCTTGGAGAGCAGGTATTTACCGTCTTCGTCTTTCAGAGTGTCAAGATACTGCAGACCATCGTCATTGGTGATGATCTTAGAAGTCGCCTTAAATGCAGCGCCGAGAGTAACATTGAGCGCTCTCTTGATGCCGTCCAGATCTCCGAGATCTGTCTGGGCCTTGGTCGCGATCGCGCCAAGGATCAGGTTATTGGCGGTTGCTCTTGACTCATTTCCAAGCCACTCAATAACGACCTGCGCGACATTGGCGTCGCTGTCTTTTCTCAGCTCATTGGTGAGAGGCATATAGCCCGCATACTTCTTGATTGCGTAAGTGATGCGCTCGAACTTGGGAGTCGCGGTTGCACCGATCACGCCGCCCTCGTCTACCTGAGTAAAGCCGGTATACTGTGCTCTCTTCTTGAATGTGCGGGCGCCTGTATCAGTAGTGACTTTCTCACGTCTGACCAGCTGGATCAGGGAGAATTCAGCCTCACGCCACTTATTGACACGTGTCTGGATGTCTTCCGGAACGGTATAACCACCGTCAGCATCGGTTCCCTCGTTGAGGATTCCGGTAAGATCTTTGTTTACACGGAAATGATTTTTGACAGCCTTGCCGAAAGCGATCAGCGGATCAATAACGGACTTCTTCTCGTCCTGAGCGGCCTTTGCCTCATTCTCCGGTACGTTATCCGTCTTTTCCTGCTCATAGACGCGCTTCTCGAGCTCGTACTCGGCTTTGAGAGCATCGACCTGATCCATCAGCTCGGTAGCCTTGGTGATGTCCGGAGTCTCAGCGTCCAAAAATGCGCGAGCCTGCTTTGTGAGCTGGTCGATCTTGGCGAGCAGCTCTCTCATTTTCTTGTTCATTTACTCGTCCTTTCCGTCCGAATTTTCGGACATTTCGACAAAATTAAAAGACTCGTTTACTC
>Ga0256404_1009448_pt1 | contig 13968 bp, 14 predicted proteins | sample RumenRJG_01DNA_FD_185990 | JGI IMG/M metagenome (GOLD analysis project Ga0256404, IMG submission 185990) | Bovine rumen microbial communities from Lethbridge, Alberta, Canada - RJG_01 | ecosystem: Host-associated > Mammals > Digestive system > Stomach > Rumen | place: Canada: Alberta | collected...
AAACAGGGAAATCGGTCAAGTTGGCTGATTTGAGAATTATTAAAAGACAAGGAGGCTATGTGGCTCCTCCCACCGCCTAAAGGCAGTGGGTTTCCGCCGCTAAGTGTTTTTATGAATGTCGATACGGTTCGCGAGCTTTTGGCTGAAGTCGAAAAGAAGCATTGACGCACGCGCGCTAGGCGAATCCTCCTGGCGCGCATATTTTTTAGTGGCAAACTGTTGTAATCGAGCAAATTAGAAAGGCGACACGCTATGCCAAAAGTAAAGAACAAACTACTATATTACGCCCATCGTAAATACGGAAAAGATATTATCGTACGAAAAGAAGAGAGCGGTATGTTACGCTTTTGGACAGAGTTTTATGCGATCACGTTAATTCTTTCGTCTGATGGCAAAATCGAAGAAAAGGTTCGAAAGAGAGAGGGCGCGAACGCAAAACAACATTTTGACGAACTCGAATCCGAACCAAAAGTCGATAAACCAGCCAAAGCGACCGTAAAGAAGGCGACTACAAAGAAATCGACCACGAAAAATATGGTTACAAAGACTTCGCTAAAGAAGAAACCCGAAAAATCAACGATGAACGCGAAACCAATCAAAAAGGCGCCGATTCGAGAACCGAAATGCGAGAAGAAGTCCGAGAAAGTCGTTGCCTCTAAAACAACGAAAAAGAGTGCAAAGGTCGCGCGTCCAAAATTTCGCCCTGGCGATTTTGTAAAATCTATCTATTGCGATGATTTGTTTACGATTATCTCAAATGACGGTGATGGAATGGTTCGTGTTGCAGCAGGACGCGTTGCTCTTAACGATACGAAATTCCATTCGGAATACATCATGGCTCAATCCGACCTTGTGAGAGGCGACTCTACATGAGTAGTTGGACAAGAGCGGGTGCGCCTATTTTTTGTCTGTTCACCGACTATGTTTCACTGTACAGTAATTATTTTTTTGTTTTAGAATTAGAAAAGGAGATACTTAGTATGAAGTGTGTAGACGAACTTAAAAACAATGACACTTACAAAACCATTATGTCTCGTTGCTACGAGACTGTACAGAACAATCCGCACCATATTTACAGTGTGGGGGACCACATTGATGCAGTCGTCGATCATATTCCGACCGATATGAAAGATGATGAAATCCTTGTGATGTCAGCCATGCTGCATGACATCGGAAAGCCCGACGTCAAGGACACAAAACCCGATGGAACAGACCGTTTCGTAGGTCACGCCAAGAGAAGCGCTGAAGTTTCAGCGCCGATTTTGGATGAGATTGGCTTCGGTGAGGAAGAAAAGCAGGCGATTCTTTGGATAATCGAGCATCACGAGATCGGTGATCCCGTGAAAGCGAAAACAATGAAGAAGTGGTTAAAAGACACCACTAAAGAAACCGTCGCAAGACTTTTTGTCCTGCGTATCGCAGACATTGAGGGCCAGAGCGAGTACCAAAAGAGCGAAAAGATCGCGGTAGTTCGTCAGAACCTCGAAACTTTTTCATCCGTGCTGGAAGAAGAAGGGGAACAGGACGATATTGTAACCGCCCTCCTTAGAGCTTAGAAAGGAATAGCAAAAATCGTATAAAAAAAGAGACCCGTTGCGGTCTCTTTTTTTTTGTTAATCCGAAATCGTATAGATTTCGTGACGTATGGACTCGAAAACCTGACCCTTCGCGTGAAAACGAATGGCGACATCCATAACATCTTCGATCGGTGTAGAAAAGTCCTTTCGAAATGTGTCGAGCTTTTTCTCCAGTTCGCTATGTTCGTTCCTCACGATCAAGGCGTTTAGCGCGTAATTCTGGGCGTCCACTGTTAATAGACGTTCAAATCTCCTCGAATCTTGTAAAATTTCGATAATTCTCTTTTCGTTCTGTAAAAAGAGCGCGACTTCTGTTAATTCTCGTCTTGTCTTACTGATTCCGTCTCTTGATACCAGTTCGTTCTCAGCACTGATAAGCGCATTGATTGGAAATTCTTCCACGTAATACGCATTAACTTGCTCGCGTTCCGAACTTTCTACTTGGATAACGGCGGAATTACGCAATTCCACGCCATAAAACTTTACGCTTTTGATTGTGGATCCGATTCCGTACTTTCCGGGCGATGTTTCGCCGCAGAACAGTAGTTCCGTTTCCGGTGCCAGCTCGTACTTTTTTAATTTGTACGGACTTAACAATTCGGACGCAGACACGATTGGATTTTTATCCAGTACGCCCTGCACAGTTTCGCCTGAATTTACCATAGTTATATGAAATCCAGACTTCAACACACTCGAACCTTGCCAGTACATATACGCCTTATTCTCGGGCGCAAGCACTGCTCGTCGAAACACTTCCTTATCAACTCCGTCAGAAAGCGCGATTACAAGTACGCCTGGTGATAACAAATTGTAGTTATTCGCTATCACAAATGCGATTCCTTTACCTGGAATTATACTTACGCACCCGACAAACTGACATACGGGCGTATCTAAACACCCCTGAAGTCGAGAATTTACAATTTCGACTGGGTTTGTTACTAACGCTACGTAGTCATTTTCTACATAGCGATATCCTGCCAGATCAAATCCCTCCATTTTTTCGGATAGAATCGATTTAATCTGGCTCTCATCCATAGCGTTTTGTACGCCGAATGACTTTAACAAATGTCTTTTCATTTAATATCATCTCCTCCTCTCCTAAAAAAATGAATCGTACCAACATGAACATAGCGCGCGTCTCGAAAATAAGCCGATTTTACGATACTTTCACGACACTTTCGAAAGAATGTTCGAGTTGTGGTATAATAGGCGTGCAATAAATGTCACGGAGGAGTCAAATGAGCGAATCTAATATTACGAAAACAAATGCTCGGGTTGTGCGCGATTATAAAAATATCGAATATCGCGATGAAACGACCATGTGCGATGCGTATCATTTGAACGTTTCGACGTTTCGCAGCCGTTATTATTCGCTTGGCTGGTCATTAGAACGTTCGCTGACAGGAAGTCGAAGGGTGCATGACTTCGCCGGAAATGAATATAAAGACGAAATAACAATGTGTCGAAAATACGGAATCGCAAATACAACTTATCGTTCACGTATGGGACTCGGCTGGCCTATGGAAAACGCGCTAACAATTCCGCCGACTCATACAAATTCGATTCCGTGTGTCGATAATACGGGAAAGCGTTTTCGCTCTTATCAATCGATGTGTAAGTATCACGGAATATCGTATCAGGTATTTCACGAACGATTAGTGTCCGGGTGGAGTTTTAGCGACGCGTTAACAAAACCGCTACAGGACCATACCGTCACTTGTTTTGACGGAACAGTTTACGAGACCGAAGCTGCCATGAGCGAGGCGTTTGGAATACCGTATGTGAATTATCGAAATCGTAAGCGCAACGGTTGGGATATCGAACGTATTCTGACTACGCCGATACGGAATCGTAGGAAATAAAGAATATAGATTAAGCGACTTCTGTTAGTAGAAGTCGCTTTTTTTAATGGATTGCGGGCTATGTTAGATACGTATCAGTTAACACGCTTCGTAGAAAAGGAGGACGAAAAATGAAGAAACGTGAAAGTTTTAATCCCGACGCGTCTTGGAACGGATTTTTCGATGAAATCGAGATCCCTTCTCAAAACGTAATCGAGAGTGAGGAAGAACTGATTGATGCGTATGAGGTACTCGATGTTTGGGAAGATATGCTCCGTACCGCAATCAGTAAAGGCGACAAAAATGACGAGCGCTCTTGCCGTCAACATATCCAGGAGATAAAGGTCTCCATTCGTAATTATAATCTTGTGAAGATGAATGCCATGAAGGGAGCTGCAGTAGCCTAAATCTTTTGAGATGGCGATGTGTGATTGAGGCGATGAGGGTTCATCGTCCGCTGAAACACCTGGGGAATAATTTTATTATTCTGTTTGTGGTCAAGAGGCGGAGCTTTATGCTATTGCATAATCTCGACACATGGCAAACAGTATTGAACGCTTTAACAATACTGCATTCATCACATCACAAGAAAATTTACGAAACGTACTGCAGGACGCGCCAAAAGAGTTGATTATCGTTGACGCTTTTACAAAGGCGAATTCCGTAGTAAACAATTCGGAATACCAAAAGATTTTATGCTCTATTTCCGGCGGATCGGATTCAGACGTCATGCTCGACCTTCTTCTAAAGGTCGATGTTGAACGTAAAATCGAATTTTGGTACTTTAATACCGGACTTGAGTACAATGCAACAAAGGAACATATCGAATTTTTGCAAAAGAAGTACGGTATCGAAATTCACACCGCGCGCCCAGAAGTTCCGATTCCTTTAGCGGTAAGCCGTTTTGGTGTTCCGCTCATTTCAAAGCAAGTCTCAGAATTTGTGTGGCGACTACAATCAATTAATTTTGACTGGAAAGACCGTCCGTACAAAGAACTGCTCGAAAAATGGTGTGTAAAGGCGACTCCTGAAGAGGCGCTCGAACTTGAACAAAAGGTTTCGGATGGAAAAAAGCCGTATATCGGTAAGAGACACTACGCAAAGCGTCTTAATGATTGGTATGCGGGTCAAATCAGCGCACTCGATTGGTGGGCTAATGCGAAAGGCAACGGAAGTCACTTTAACATCGGACAAAATAAGTGGTTAAAGGAATTTATGATTCTGAATCCGCCAACGTTCAAAGTTGCGAATAAGTGCTGCCAATACGCCAAAAAAGACGTAGCACACAAACTCGTATCTGAGAATAAGTTCGATTGCAGCATTTCGGGCGTACGAAAAGCTGAGGGCGGCGCTCGTGCCGCAGCGTATAGCAACTGTTATACGCATAAAGACGATAAGGTTAGCACCTATCGTCCTCTATTTTGGTTCAAAAATGAGGATAAGGCGATTTACGAAGAGCATTACGGCGTTCGTCATAGTCGTTGCTATACCAATTATCATCTGAAACGTACCGGTTGTTGTGCGTGTCCGTGCGCAAATAATTTCGAAGAAGAACTTCTGACTTTACAGAAACACGAACCGAAATTGTATAACGCGTGCATGCACGTATTCGGAGAATCATACGAATACATGCGCAAATATCGTGCGTTTCAAAAAGAAATGAACGATTATGAAAAAAATCCGCGACAGTTATCGTTGGCGGATTTTGGAATTGCGCTTTAAGTTAAGTACGTTAATTAAAATGAACCCGTCACGTTATGTGGCGGGTTTTTTTTGCGCAAAAAAAAGACCGCCAGGTAACCAAGCCGAAGCCTGGTACCTGAAACGATCGTTTTTTTTATTTGAAGGACATCTGGCCAGCGAATGAGAGATTTTTCATCGCCTTCGCCGCCTTCTGTTCTAACGCCTTTTCGCGTCTACGCTGACGCGCCTTTTCGGCTGCAGCACGCTTCTTCTCAGCCTTACGAATTTCTTCCATCGGATCGACTGGAACCCAATCCCAATCGGGCTCGACTAAATCATACAGTTCTTTTAAGAACTGATTTTCGACCTGGATTCCATCGCTACCGTTTTTCTTATCGGTATAGAAGCAAGTGTACTGTGATGTAACGTAGAGACGCTGCATCGCACGTGTCATTGACACGAACAAGAGTCTGCGAACCTCTTCAATTTCGCTTGCTGGGCATACGCGACTGTGAAGGAATCGATTATCGTATTCGCTAATCATATTGAATACGATAGGCCACTCAAGGCCCTTAGAAGAATGTGCCGTTGTAATAGCGACACCTTCATAAGTCTTATCCATCTTCATTTCGGTCGATGCACCGAAACGCTTAAAATCAGATACGAACTCCAGCGCCGCGCTCAACTTTACTGATGCAACGTCCTCACTGTCTTCGTCTTCAGAGTCCTCGCTCAGGATTCCCTGACGAATTGCATCCTTAACGCCCTTATATTCAGCGTCGTAAATCATCTGAAGCCACTTATCGTAGATTTCGCCACAATTGATATCTTCCAATAGTTCGTGATAATCATGCAGCAGAATCGCTGGATTTGCGGTTTCCTGGTTTACGAATTTGCGACGAAGCGCATCCACTGCCAGGTCGTAATCCTCGGTATCGTCATAAATTGTCTTTACGCTCTTACCGTATTTTTCCATACATAAGGCGTTAAGATAAATCTTATAAGACTGCGATGCCTGAGGATCATAGAACGCGTCCGTGATAGCAATAGCGGCCTTTACGCGGCTATCGTCCATCACCTTTACTGGACAAGTTAGTGTGGCTGGTATCTCAGCCTTTACGAGCTTATCCTGCATCTTTAGAAGCGGTTTCTTTGTACGCGCGATGATGGCGATGTCTTTAGGGTCAACGCCTTCTTCACAAACGAGACGAGAAATCTCTTCTGTGATGTAGTCCATCTCAGCGTCAGGAGTCCAAAATGCTCGGAAATTGAACTCGCCACCTTTTCCTTTTGCGGCGCGAAGTGGCTTATCAACACGCTCCGTGTTAAGTTCGATCAGTTTGTTTGCTGGATCGACGATTTCTGAGTACGACCGATAATTCTCGGTCATGTACAGAGCCTCGACCTTTCTTTCAGGCTTCGATTCGTCGATTTCGTCCATCTTATAATGAACGATACCGTCTTCGCCCTCATAGGAAGCTCGCGGCTGGATTTTTTTAGCGAAATCTGTCATGTTCGTAACGTCAGCGTTACGGAAACCATAGATAGACTGCGAATCGTCACCGATTACAATAATCGACTTGATTGTACCGCCTTCGTCTTCCATGCAGCTCGCCAATCTACGGACGAACTCCATATTCATGTCGTTTGAGTCCTGGAACTCGTCAACTACGACATGCTCGATGCCAAGAGACGCAAGATAATCTGGATGCAAATCCAGTACCTTTATTCCTAAAGGTTCCTGATCTGCGAAGGTAATAAAGCCTTCGGTCTTCAGAATTTTCGCATACTTATTATACTTTGCGAAAATATCGGCAATCGCCTGGTCGTTCAGCTTGCTATAAAGCTGATTGTCGCACTGAATGATATCGATTAATGTATCAAGCGCGTTGGGGTCATTGTAATCCAACCTCTCGCTTCGAATAATCTCGAAGACGCGTAAGGCTAAAATTAACGCGCCCTGAGCACCAGAACGTCCCATGTTCATTTCGACAGGGATACGATAGTTGATACCTGGGATTTCGTTCTTCCCAGTAATAAGCGGAAGAACCTTACCCGCCTCTGCCGTGGGGTTTACGTCTACAACAGACGGAATCTTCTTATAGCCGAGATCCTTATAGAATTCGGCAATCAGATTCATGTCCATCGCATTAAAGGTAAGCGACGGGATTCTTGTCGGATCGATTTCATACCCCTCTTCCAGGAATGCGCCCGCTAGTCTCTCACGCATCTGCTGAGCAGCTGCGTCTGTAAAGGTGACTAACAAAAACTTGCTCAGAAGACATTCAATGATTCGTTCCTTCTTTTCTTTGGATAACTTATTTGTGTTTGCCATGTTTTTCCTCCTTTTGTAAATAAAATAAATTAGTACGGTTTTAACATAGTATGCGAGCATTTTAGAATCAGAATAGTATCTCGACTCGATACGACATACATATCGATATGATGAAATTGGCGACAAAAAAAGCAAAATAAAAAGAGACTCGCCATTATTAAATGGCGTGCCTCTTTTTCGTTACCCCTTAATTTTTCGTTACCCTTTAATGCCGTTCCAATTCAGCGGCAGTAATGTCCGGGAGAAATTCTTTGCATTTCGACATGCACTCATCAGTCGTGATATCTACACTCTTTTGGTCGTCAGCAAAAGCAACCTTGTATAACCCTTCGAAGTCATAACCTAAAACGCGAAAATAGTAATACAACAACTGCGCGCCCAACTTTTGATATCGGTAGTAGCTGGATGCCGATTCACCGACACTAGCGACAAACTGGTCTTTGGTGCAATAAAGCGCCAACGAATACTTAATCGGCGCTACACGAAGGAAATCGTGAAAGCGTTGAAGAACTTCGTCCCATTCTAACGTGTCGAAGAATAACTTCTCCGGACTGACGTTAAATAAATCGGCATGTTCGGTCTGAGTGTTCAGCGATACGATATCGAATATTGAATTCGGTTCTTCTGATTCCTCAGAGTCGGATTCTTTGGTAAGTCCGATATAGTTCGCATTCATTCCGTTTCTGTGAAGGGAGCGTACAGTGTAGACGTTTCGCCCGGTTTCAATGACTAATGACTTACGCGCCTCATTCTTAACAATCGCCCAAAAATAAGGGACCAGTTCCGACTTAGCAAGAACGTCGACCTTATCCTTGGCGCAAATGTTCAATGCGTCTAAGACTGCAATCTGAAACGCGATTTCGACATCGGATAAATCGAAGAATTCCTTATTCATCGCCTGATATTCACGCGCCCACTTTTCAATAAGGCCTGCGTTAATAGACAGGATTTCTTCACGAATTTTTGCGCGTACGACCTCGCTTGTGGTGCGAGCATACCTTGTGATTAATTCGTAAGTTCGAATTGAAAGCTGATTGCGATAATTTCTCTCCGAATTTCTCTCCGCGTCGTCCTTTTTACTGTATCCGCTTCGAATATTGCGGATAACGTTGTTACTAATATTTCCGTTTTCTCTCATTCATAAACCTCCTCGTATTGAAAAACGTGTTAAATGATACACGTTTAACATAGGTGGCGAATTATATATTTTTTCGCTTTTGCGATAATTCAAATAAAAAAAGCTCGAAAAAAACGCGTCAGTTCGACATAATACAACAACAAAAAGAAAAAAATGTTAAATAAAAAAATACCGGCCCATTTAAGGAACCGGTATTGAAAATTTAAGCGAAGAAAATCTTCGCTCCGTACTTTTCGTACAACGCGAAGTCGTCGTCCTCCTCCTCGCGTCTTGTGACGCGAGTGCTCTTCTTTGGACGATGTTCTTCTCTTTCAGCTATACGCTGCTCGCGCTTACGACGGATCTTCTCCTTTCTTCTGATACCGTCGAGTTCGTACTCAGCAGCTTCAAGTTCGTAAGATTCGAATTTATTACCCTTCATCATTTCGTTTTCCTCCTTTTATAACGAAATTATTAATTGATATACTATGAACATAGTATGCGAGCATAAAAAAAAAGAGGCTTTTCGCCCCTTCTTTATTACGCCTCGTCCCAGGCGCGTCTTGTTTCCAAACGTACCCTCTGGCGATTGTAGTCTTTTTTCGACTTGAAAATCGCCGGAGCTGGGATTGGATCTCGACGCACGCAGTGCTTAATTGCATCAAGCTGAGCCTGCTTTGCCCGTGAAATTTTCTTCTTCCGTTTCATAACAGTACCTCCTTTTTATACGATATTAACAATATACGATTAACATAATAGGTGACGAAAAAAATAGCACCCTTAAAGTAGAAGAGTGCTATTTTTTCTTACGCGCGACTGGAATTAGAAACGACCGTTTTGTAAACGGTCTCCATTACAATGTCGGACAATGACATTGCGATCGATTTCCAATCACCGCCAATGCGACGGCCGCTCCACGACTTATTCGTATCGTTAATTCCGTTCAGGAACTTTACGCCTATGAATTCGTCGCCACCAGCTTCCCAATCGACGAGATTTTTGGTGAAATCGTCCACCAGGATATTCGTCACACCGACTCCGGTTTTTACGTAGTCGCGTTTGCTGGCATATTGCGGAACAAACGTTGCCGGAAAGTAGATTCCGTGACGACCCGCCCAGAATTCTTTCTCGGCCCCTGCCGAATAAGTTTCCACTTTCGATAATAGCTGAAAACGGATTCTTAAATCGATTCCGTATCTGGCTCTGAACGAACGCTCAAAGTCAAACAAGTGATTTCTGGCGGTCTTTATTCCCACAACCGCATTTGCCTCCTGTTCCAGGGTTAAAAAATATCCTGGAGTCTTGTAATACCCCGTTACATAGTCATTTTCGTTATATTTGGCGAGTACGCCATCCATATCAACATATACGTTCACCATCATTTCGCATTCCTCCTTTTAATTAAAAACGAAATAGATTTCGCCCTTAACATAGTTCGTGCGTATAAAAAAAAAGACGCTCCCAATCGGGAACGCCTTTTCTTTTTTTTGTTGGACCGCTGCTATTATGCAGTAAGTCCCTTGCCTACCGTGTACAGGTAGGCGTGGTCCGCGAGAACCTCGCATTCTTTTACCGCACTGGAGTTTACCTCTCTTACCATTTCGGTAAGCTGGGTAAGCATCGGTGCGACCTCATCGTCATTTTCAGGGACGAGCGGTACAAGCAGACACTCGTGAATGGACGACGGAAGCACAAACACCCGCTCTAAATTCATGGACGACAATAACTTGTCCATGTACTCTGGAATGAAGGCCAGGCTTGCGCCAAGGACCTTATCCCTTGTTGTAACGATGAGCATTCCCGATGTGTCTGGCACAGGAACACCCATCGAATTCAAGAAGGCTCCAATGTCTTCTAAATCATTTGCTCGCGCTATCTGATTGACTTTCGCCATATTGAGAAGTTCGTCGTCTCTCAGCTGCAATGCTGCAAGCATTTTTTTTCTGACTACGAATGTACCGTCGCCAGCATTAACTCTGACGTAGTGGAATACATCGTTCTTGATGTATCCAACGACATCCTCATCCTCGGCCATTGCTTTATTGCCAACGGCGAGGAACGCATTCTTGCGGATGTAGTCCGCACTTGCGATTTCCTCCGAGTCGATACTTGGAGCGTTGTCAAGAGATCTTTCAATCTTCTCAACAACTGCGGCGACACCATCAGACTTGATTTCGTCAATCAGATCCGCATCAATAGTAAGTGACGGACGAAGACTACCTTCGCCAATAACAAGGGTATCGTACTTGATGCCATTGGCGTTCTTTTCACCAAACTCAGTCTTAAAACCAAGCTCGCCCATCTTGTTTACAAGTGCCTTAATCTCTTCCGTATTCTTAAAAGTATTTACCACGTTATGTTCCTCCTTTTCAAAAAAAACGTGTTAAATTGTTACACGCTTAACATAGCGTGTGACTTCGAAAAAAAATGATTATGCGACAAAAAATGGACCGCCTCGAAAGAGGATCGGTCCTTTTACATTTGCGCAAACAATTCTGAATCTTCGTATGACACAATCAGAATTCTTTTTACGAGATCGGGATTTAACTCGTCTCGCAATGTTTTCGCCTCTTCTTTGGTATCCGCGCGGCCGATAATGGTCGCATACCCATTTGAATCGAACGTCACAAGGTCGTACATTTTACATCTCCTATCTACAAAACAACATTAGAACGACACTAACATAGTCGCTGCTGCTATCATTTCGTAAATCTTGAGACACCGAAAATAGCGCTCGTCAATAAAGGCGACCGCGAGAGAAGAGCGATTCTGAAACAATACGCATTATTCTTGCTTTACGCTTTCTGAATGAATGCGATTCAACTCGGCGTCGATCCAGTTGTCACAAGCCTGATTAATATCCTCCTGGCTCATAGTCGATGTCATAGCATCGCGTTCGATAGTGTTATCCATAATAATACTCGTCCTTTCTAAAACGGCTCAAAAGAGCGTGATTTTAATTACGTATATCACTAAGTCGCGTCTCTCGATTTTGTGTCAGGCGTCAGAATTTTTTTCGTGCTCGTCTACGCGTGATTCCTGCGCATGGTCCTGACCAACTATCGCCACCAGCGAAGCCATTAAAATATCAATAAAAGTCGCAAGCTCTTTTCGTCGCATCTACTATATAGTAGACGCGTATCTACTACATAGTAGATATAGCAATCTGCTATATAGCAGATGCGGTAAACTACTATATAGCAGTCGTACATCTACTACAGATGCATCTGCTATAGTAGATGTATGTTTATTTCGGTTTTGTCATTTTCGGGCGAAAAAAAAGGACGCAATGATGAAATCGTCTGAAAATCGAATGAGATACGCAACAAAAAATACAATAACGCGTATTAAATAGACGCATTTTATTTACATCTGCTATAGTAGATGTACATCTACTATCCTATCTGTTATGCAGATTGCGCCTCTGTGTATACCGCGCCCTGTCACCGAGTCGTATCATCTCGAAGACGCCTTATCCAAATCGCTAATAAATGAATCGCCCCGCTCTTGTTCCGATAGGGAGATAGCACGAGCTGGTGCTTTCCGTTTTTACCGCCTGCGACTGGCATCTATCCGAAATCTTTGCTACTAGCGTAAACGATTGCCCCACGCCCTTTTTAATTGTTCGACATTGCAACTGCCCGAAATACGGTTGTAGTCCGCATCTTTTCGACCGCCCGACCCTGCACATATTCCGACCTTCACCTAGCCGAATCCACACGTTACCGCCCTGATAATTGTCCGAAACTTGTGTATTTACGCCCTTTGTGCCATTTCTCGCTTCTCGCCATACCTCGCGTAACTGCTGCCGGTAGCGAATCTGTGCCGAATCCGTCTCGATAACCGCCCGAAAACCGATATATCCCGTCAAATAGAATGCGTAATTATGTCAGCTACGTTGACTGGCAAAGACTTGCTACCTGCAGCCGAACACGTCAGCTACAGTGACGTGTAATAGATTACCGTCCTTGTATTTCCACGCCATCTACAGTGACGTGCAGGTAGAAGAGCGCCTGGTATCAGAACGTCAGCTACAGTGACGGTATAGTGACGTGTTGTATAGAATCGCCCCGATGCCAGAACGTCAGCTACAGTGACGTGCGGTAGGAAATCACCCAGACCATAGAACGTCAGCTACGTTGACGGGTAGGTAGAAGAACGCATTTGAATTCCACGCCATCTACAGTGACGTGCAATAGGAAATCGCCCTGGTACTAGAACGTCAGCTACAGTGACGTGCAGTAGATTACCGTCCTTGTATTTCCACGCCATCTACAGTGACGTGCAATAGGAAATCGCCCTGGTACTAGAACGTCAGCTACAGTGACGTGCAGTAGATTACCGTCCTTGTATTTCCACGCCAGCTACAGTGACGTGTAGGTAGAAGAACGCATTTGGATTCCACGCCATCTACGTTGACGGGTTGGATGTAATTGCGCCCCTGAAATAACACGTCAGTACGGTGGACGACCAGGCACCGAGACGACACTAACGAGTTCGACTGGATACCGACTGCGACAGATAGCATATAGCATACTGCGACCAGGTACGGAATCGCCATGTGCACGGGGCGCGTATGTACCGATGCGATTTTTCCATGAACCGCATGGGGTGATTCGTCTCTGCGAGGATGCGAACCTGTAGAAAACGCATCTGCATATAGTAGATGCGAAAAAAAATCAAGCACGCGAGCTATGTTAGACGTGTAACTACAAGAACGTATTGCGCAAGAGAGCGCTAGAGAGGAAGAACGAAATGGCATTGGGACACGTTTATCAGTCAAATCATACGACTCAAATCAGTGTCGCGAAGATAAAGAGCGCGCGTGTTCTTGCTGCCGCTGGTCGCCACAACATGCGCGATAAGGCGAGATTGGGAAAGAAAGAAGCGAATCACATCGACCTGGCGCGTACGCATTTGAACCAAACGATTAGGCAGAATATATCGGGCAATCTGTATTGCGAAATCTTGTCTAAGGTCACCGGTAAAGAGGTTACGCCTAAGATGGCGAAGAAGATAGACCCGTACGACCTGCATTATGCGGACGGCAAAAAGGTTCGCATGGGTCGAAAGGCGGGTACGAAGAGCCAGGACGCGGTTCTTGCATTCGAGGTCGAAGCCAGCTATCCGGGCGACCTGATTTGGTGCGAACTGGATAGCAAGACGAAGCAGCCACGAATGGTTGATAAAGATGTCGTAATCGATGAAGAGACGCTGAAGCATAACGACTACTTTCTGTATCCGAAGGATATAAACGAGTTCGAGAAGTGGAAGCTTCGAACGGTTGCGTTTTTCGAAAAGAATTACGGAGAAGATAACGTTATGAGCGTGGAAGTCCACATGGACGAAACGATTCCTCATCTGCACGCATTATGCTCCGCGGTTTATAAGGACAAAGACGGCGTTAACCGACTT
>Ga0256404_1009450_pt1 | contig 13966 bp, 8 predicted proteins | sample RumenRJG_01DNA_FD_185990 | JGI IMG/M metagenome (GOLD analysis project Ga0256404, IMG submission 185990) | Bovine rumen microbial communities from Lethbridge, Alberta, Canada - RJG_01 | ecosystem: Host-associated > Mammals > Digestive system > Stomach > Rumen | place: Canada: Alberta | collected...
CGAACTGCTCCAGTTCCTCGTTACCGCAGAAAGAATCCTGTGTCGGCAGCCGCACCTCCACCTGATGCTTCACCGTGTTATACCGCAGAAAGACGTGTGTCCTCAGGAAATCCTTGATCTCCTCAACGGTGGCATACTCCTCACGCCAGTTCTTCTTGTGTTCTTTCTCTTCGCTCATAACTAAATCATTTTTATTGCAAAAGTAAGGATTATAATGTCCGTGACCAAGCGGTTATGGACAAACTTGTATACTACAGGGATACCTGTTTTATTTGCACATTCGTTTGTATCTCTTCAGCAGGGCATACAGAGTGGCCTCACTCTTGCTGAGATTGGAATGCATTGCCATGTAGTGAGCCAGCACTGACATGGGGGTATACAGACCATCGTTGATAATCAGGTATGTCAGATCCATATAGATCTCAATCGGACGAATCCAGTCAAAGTCAAAACAAAAGGTAGTCATTTCGAGTGCCTCTTCTTTTGTCAAGCCTATAAGTCCAGGGCGCCAAGTGTCGATAACGTGGTGCAGCATCTCATGATGCTCTTTACGGAACAGGGCTGACAACGGTGTGTCAGCGGTAATTTCTATTTTCTGCATAATCTAACTTTTTTGATGTTAATACTATGCAAGTCCGGATCTTGCGGGTGCAAAGTTATGAAGGAAAAAGTCTCACGGCAAATTATTTTGTCCCATAGATGTCACTTTTTTGTCCCATCCAGAACTGACATGTCGCGTCAACGCCTTCTTGACTGCTTGGATATTGCCTAAATTGGTATGTGTGGAGATGTACCAATAGAAGTATTCACGCGTGGCAGTGATGTAAGGAAGAATGTTATTCAAGACCTCATAAATCTGTTGTTTCTGGAATTTGGCAGGACGGTCTCTATCTGGTTCAATGTCAAAATAATAATAGCAATCGAAAGCAGGCAGGTCGCGTCTGCGAAAGAAATCGAGATGTCCGATTTCTTTTAGGCATTTTTCAGATGGTTCGTAGATGAGGTCGAGTAAGCTCTCCCCATCTACGATCATCGCGCAATCTTCGCCAGCTTCCACCTTGTATCCTTGAGTTGTTAGGTTTGATATTCATAAAGTTTTGGTTATTAGCCATCAATGGCTCAGACGCACAAGAGGTCAGCCCCCGTGTGCGATAAGAGAACAACGCTAATTGTCTCTTAAGTGGATTAATATTTAGATGGAGAATTCACAAGGCGAGCACCCATCTCAAGGAAGGCTGCCCAGCATTTGGAGTCTATAGTTGGTTTATGCATTATGTTGTTGGCTATGGGTTTACAACTTGGGGACTGTCCCCCAGTATTAAATATTTGATGCAAAGATACAGACAATCTTTGATGTACACAAAAAATTTCATAGAAATTTTACGTGCATGCTATTAATAAGCCTATATTTTTGTACAGATCGAATGAAAGCTGCATATTTATAAGCCAAAATAGAAAAAACTTCGCATTTTGTTTTGTATTGTGCTTGTTTCTTCGTACCTTTGCAAACGATCACTGGCACGATGTTCAATTGTGAACGCCGGTGTGACTTTTGTGGGTAAATAGATCGTTGTATCTATATTCTATAGTGGCCTCTGCAAATTCCGACCAGAAAAGTAACGAGCCCTGTGGAATCGGGATACACCTTGTATAAGGTGTGCCCGTTCCATGTATGCTTCGTTACGGGTCTTTGGTCGGATACCAGCAGAGAGTGTACTAAGGAACGTGGTACACTTTCTTTGTATCTGCACTTTTGTATCGTTTCACGCTAAATCCGACCAAATGACAGTAACGAACGATAAAGAGAAGCAGGTAGTTTCGAAGCAACGCGTGGCTGACCATGGTGAGGTATATACCGCCAAAAGGGAGGTAAACGCTATGCTTGATTTGGTGAAAGAAGAAACGGAACGTATTGATTCCCGATTCCTGGAACCTGCTTGTGGCAATGGAAACTTCCTCGTAGAAATACTGAACAGGAAGATGGAGGCGGTATATAGGCAACATGCCCATAACCGCTATGAGTACGACTTGGCTTCGGCTGTAGCCGTTAGCTCGATGTATGGTGTTGAACTATTGCCCGACAATGTAGAGACCTGCCAGAACCGCCTGATGGACCAATATCTTGAGACCTATCGTCAACACCAGAACACAGATGCTTCACCCGATCTGAAGCGGTGTATCAGATATCTGCTTCGTAAAAACATTCTTTGTGGCGATGCGCTTACCATGATACAAGCCGATGGACAGCCCATTACATTTTGTGAATGGACCTTCATTGGCACTGGTGGAAAGGTGAAGCGTCGTGATTTTGAACTTGCCGAACTCCTGCGAAACGTGGAGTACGACAAACCCAAGGTCAACGAAGAAGGCTTACTCTTTGCCGATACAGGAGAACCAACATTCGTTCATTTGCCTAAACGGGAATATCCATTGACTGACTACTTAAAACTGCCTGATTATGAATAATCGTTTAAACTACAACCCGGATGTCCTTTCTTGTCTGGCTAACCTGAGCAATGACGAGGTACTCACGCCTCCACAGTTGGCTAATCAGATGCTTGATATGCTGCCACAAGAATTTTTTCGTAGTAAAGAAACTAAGTTCCTTGATCCCTGCACCAAGAGCGGTGTCTTTCTCCGTGAGATAGCTAAGAGACTGATCGTTGGTTTAGCCGATGTGATTCCTGACCTTCAAGAGCGCATCGACCATATTATGCATCATCAACTTTACGGAATAGCCATTACCAAACTTACCTCGATGATGAGTCGTCGAAGTCTCTACTGCTCAAAGGATGCCAGCGGTAAATACAGCATCTCGCATTTCGATGATGCCGATGGAAACATCAGATATACAGACATCAAGCACACATGGGTTCAAGGTAAATGCTGCTACTGTGGTGCCTCACAGGAAGTCTACGACAGAGGCGAGGACCTTGAATCCCACGCATACGAGTTTATTCACACAGAAGATCCTAATACATTATATAATAATATGACTTTCGATGTAATTATCAGTAACCCGCCGTATCAAATTGATGTTGGTGTTGAAAAGAGTGATTACGCAATTCCTCTATATCATAAATTTATTCAACAAGCAAAGAAGCTCAATCCACGTTATTTGTCTATGATTATTCCTGCCCGTTGGTATACAGGCGGAAGAGGCTTAGATGCATTTAGGATGGAAATGCTTAAAGATAATAGAATTAGAATAATACATGACTTTCCTGATTCTTCGGATTGTTTTACAGGCGTGAACATTAGAGGTGGTGTGTGTTATTTTGTTTGGAATAGAGATAGTCGAGGACTATGTGAAATAACAACACATTGGGGGAAAGAGATTATAGGTCCTGTTATAAGGCCTTTGTTAGAGGAAGGGAATGATACTTTTGTTAGGTATAATCAAGCCATACCTATTATTAAGAAAGTCTTTAATGCCAAAGAGAAATCCTTTGCATCAATCGTTAGTTCTCAAACGCCTTTTGGAATCGTTTCTAGTTATAAAGGGTTGCCCTCAAGGTCTAGTATGACAGATCTTCGACTTTATAAAAGTGGTCATGAGATGGAACATAGAGGCCAAACGGCATATGTCCCAATAGAGAGAGTTATTAGAGGTCATGAATTAATTCATAGTCACAAAGTTTACTTAGGCGAGGCAAGTAGTGCTGTTGGCTCATTCCCACATGCTATTCTTACTGTGCCTTTTTATGGTGAACCAGGATCTGTATGTACTCAAAGTTATTTGGTTATAGGCCCCTTTGATAGTAAGACCAAATGCGAGAATGTTATTTCATATATTAAGACCAAGTTATTTAGATTTATGGTCCTTCAAAGAAAAAATACTCAACATAACATGTCACATGTCTTTAAGTTCGTTCCCCTACAAGACTTTAGCAAACCTTGGACTGATGAGGAACTCTACAAGAGGTACAATCTAACAGATGACGAAATCGCATTTATAGAATCAATGATTCGACCAATGGAATAAAAAAGAAAAGTCTATGGCAACTACTAATAACTATTTTCCTGCAAAATCGGAGTCGGCTCCGACGATTTATGCGTATGAAGATAAGTATGATCCCAACCTAAAGGGTCTACTAAAGGTAGGTTACACAACGGTTGGCGCTTATTATCGTGTCAATCAGCAATATAACATCCGACGTCCCGGGCAACCGCCATTCCATATTTGGGTGGAAGAGTCTGCCATGAGAAAAGACGGTTCATCGTTTATGGATCATGAGGTCCACCGCCAACTTAAAAAGATGGGGTGTCAACATATTGAGGGAGAATGGTATCGCTGTACCCCTAAGGAAGTCAAGGCTGCCATAGAAGCCGTTAGGGAAAGAAAGGATGTGGCTTGGAATAGAGACAAGACATTTGGGCTGCGTCCAGAACAAAAGAAGGCAGTAGATATGACTGCAGACTTCTTCGACAATTATAAATCATCAGAAGCAGGGCGGGTTCCACATTTTCTTTGGAACTGTAAAATGCGCTTTGGTAAGACCTTTACCACCTATCAGTTAGCGTTACGAATGAAGTGGACACGTGTGCTGGTTCTTACTTTCAAGCCTGCTGTAGCTCATGCTTGGGAAGAGGACTTGATGACTCATGTGGATTTCGACGGATGGCAGTTTATTGCTCGCAATCCAGAAGCAACCATAGATTATCAGTTCCAGCATGCTGATAAATCGAAGCCGATGGTGGTGTTTGGCTCATTTCAGGATTTCCTTGGAAAGAATACTGCCAGCGGTGGTATGAAACTGAAACATGAATGGGCACGCGAGTTTAATTGGGACTGCATCTTATTGGATGAATACCATTATGGTGCATGGCGCGAGAATGCCAAAGAACTGATAGGAACCAGTGAGGACTTAGGAAACGAAATAGAGAACCCAGACTACTTCGATGAGGATCTGATTCCCATCACATCGAATCATTACCTCTATCTCTCTGGCACACCTTTCAGAGCCATTGCCTCAGGTGAGTTTATAGAAGAACAGATCTATAACTGGACGTATTCTGACGAACAGCGGGCCAAAGAAGAATGGGGTGATAAGCCTGATAATCCCTATGCCTCGCTGCCTAAGATGGTACTGCTGACTTATCAGCTGCCAGCTGAAATATCAAGAGTGGCGGAGGAAGGAGAATTCGATGAGTTTGACCTAAACTCATTCTTTGAGGCAGAAGGCAAAGGCGAAGATGCTGTATTCAAACATCACGATGAGGTTCAGAAATGGTTAGACATGCTGAGAGGACAATACCTCCCGACTTCTATTAATGATTTGAAAGCAGGAAACAGGAAGCCGCCTCTGCCATTCTTAAATGGCGATCTCTATTCGAATATGAATCATACGCTGTGGTTTCTGCCTAACGTGGCATCATGCTTTGCCATGCGTAATCTGCTGACAGAGTTTCAGAATACATTCTATCATGACTATCGTGTCATCGTATGTGCTGGTACTCGGGCTGGTATCGGACAGCAGGCACTACCACCAGTAGAGAAAGCTATGTCGCACCCAGATCCCTTGCATTGTAAGACCATCACACTGACTTGCGGAAAACTTACAACAGGAGTTACGGTAAGACCTTGGACGGGTATCTTTATGTTGCGTGACACATCATCGCCAGAGACTTATTTCCAGTCTGCTTTTAGAGTACAATCGCCTTGGACCATTACCAACAGCGACGGTTTGCATCCAAACCGTGTAGAGATCTTAAAAGAAGTATGCTATGTTTTCGATTTTGCTCCTAACAGAGCGTTAAGGAAGATAGCAGATTATTCCTGTCAACTAAATGTTAAGGAGGGTAATCCGGAGAAGTGTGTGGATGATTTCATTAAATTCCTACCGGTGCTCTGTTATGAGAATGGGGTGATGAAAGCATTGTCTGCAAGTGACGTTCTCGACATGGCCATGAACAATACATCAGCCACTCTCTTGGCAAGAAGATGGGAAAGCGCACTCTTGGTGAATGTAGATAACTTCACACTCCAGCGATTGATGAATAACGAAGCTGCTATGGCTGCTCTGATGAAGATTGAGGGCTTCCGTTCACTGAACCAGGATATTGAAACCATCATCAATAAGTCGGATGCCATCAAGAAGAAACGTAAGGAAAACGAGGAAGGATTCTCTGTTAAAGAGAAAAGAGAACTGACTGATGAGGAGAAGGAAATCAAGAGCAAACGTAAACAGATTCAGGAAAAACTGATGAAATTCGCCACGCGTATTCCTATATTTATGTATCTAACGGACTATCGTGAGTATTCGCTGAAGGACGTTATCCTACAATTGGAGCCCAAGTTGTTTGAACGTGTAACAGGATTAACCAAACAGGACTTTGCGCTATTGGTAAGCCTGAATGTATTCAACGAGGCTCTAATGAATGATGCCGTCTATAAGTTTAAGCGTTATGAGGACTCCAGCCTGTCGTATTCTGGTATTGATCGCCATGAAGGCGAAAAGATGGTTGGTGGCTACAGCACAGTTATAACCGTGGAGGAATATAGGGAATAACGAGTAATTTATAATACCACCTTTGCAAAGAGCAGACTGCAAAGGTGGTATTCTTATAGGGAAACGTCAATCAAATCTCTTTTACTCCCCAAAGGTGCAGCGTGTTGACCATCGGTTTTGTGACATTGTTAGCTGGATAGCCAATAAAGTTCTTCTTTCTGTCCAAGATACCGTCAAACTCATGAACATATTTCGCAGGGATAACCTCGTACGCCATGATTTCGCTCATCAATCCATCATTAAACGGCATTTGACCTTGATCCATCAATTTTCCTTCTTCGAAAGTTGAAAGTTGGTCTAAGCGCATAACGACTTTCGGATGCGTCTTATCCTCCTTGCTGATTGTTAGCACGGCATCATCTGGATAGGCTATAGAGGCGAAAACTAATCGAGAATCCGCATGACGGGAGTAGTCGCGTTGTTGGTAATCCATCAACTCTTCAACGGGAACTTTAGCAATATGTCCATTGGCATAGCCAAGAACCAAATAATTCTTCATCTCACTATCAAGGACAGTAAGCGTTAGCAATGACTGGTCGTCATAGTCAAATTCATTCATTTTCCGGAACTTACCTCCACTCAAGAATTTAAAGAATCCGATAGGTTCAGTATAGTTTTCCGGGTCAAGATATTCTGCAGGAACGTTCTTCCTAATACGGCTGGTACGAATCTCGTCATCCTTCGAGATAACGAGCGGTCCCTTTTCAGCAGACTCCTCTGGTGTGCTAAACTGGACACTCTTATTAATCTTGATTTCTGATTTCAACTGCTCTGGTAATTTGCGATTGAGCCGCTGGTATTCGTCAAACTCCTCCTTTGAGAGTTTTCGCTTACTACTACCCACTCGTACGTACCAGTTGCCATCAATCGGCACACCGGTCTGATGAGCACGTATCTTGACTATCAAGATGTCTTTGTCATTGTTAGTAGCATCAAATCTGATGTCTTCAATATAGGTGGCCGCGAGACTGTTGCCCCATTTTGCACACATAGCATCAGGAATGGCACGCAGATACTTATCCTTGTCACCATAATATATGGGTGTATTCAGATCATCCTCAACACCTGTCCCCAATCCATAATTATTCACACCAACGTAAAGTGTACCGCCCGATGTATTCATGAACGAGTTGATAACCTTCAGTATTTCCGCCATCTGTTTTTCCGGGTTTGGCGTGAGATTCTTGCTGCCAGCATAAAAAACAATACTGGTCTTATACTCTGTGTCAATAGTCTCCTCACCAGTGCCATAAAGTTTCAGTCCTGTTTCAAAACCTTTTAAATTTAACTGTTGCTTAACGCGATTATGAATGTCGGTTGCCGTACTTTCCATCTTACTGGCCTTTGTGATGTTATATGCCAAAACCAACGATGCCAATTCACTGATGTTCTGACTACCTTTAGTCAATTCAAATAATTCATCGTTATGTTCAGGTTTGTCGAGGAAACTAACTGCCTGTAGCTGTACAAAACGATCATGAAGAATCACGTTGTTGGCAAATAGTTCTGAATTCACATTCTCCAATTGCTCCAGTTTGTCCTCATCCACTTTCGAGTTGCGGGCAAAGTAATGAAGCATCGTGATGATATCCATCCTGCCTTTATAGTACGCTGCCTGAGATTCCCAACCTATCATAATGGATAATGTACGTGCAAAGCCCAGATAATTATATATCTTGATATAATCCTTGTCAGTCTGAGCCATACGATCAATCAGGAATATTAATTCGCGTACATAGCTTTCGTCCAGGACTCTGTCACTCTCCAAGATTTCCTCTTCCTCCTGCTGACTGATGTCCTCAGAGATACGACCTACAGCATAATACGCCATGAGATTCCTAAAAGCACTTATGATGTTGAAATCGCATGACGTCATCTGATTCATATTACACTGGAGATGGAAAGACCCAGGGCCACGTCCAATCAATTTGCAACTGACGATGGTATTTTTATCAATACCCTCATAGTCGGCAGCATTTATGATACTGACACTGATACCATCTCTTGAAACAGCAGGAGCAGCACCGCCACTTAGAGGTCGAGTACCGACTGAGCAGATGATATCTTCGTTGTATGTATAGTATTCAAGAGCCGCCTCCTTGATTCCCTTCAACATTGAGAAATGGAAATGATTATTACAGTCATCTATGATTTCTGCCTCGAATACATATCTGCTACCATCAGATGCCATGAAATGACGTAAAGAACTGCAAAATGCATAGCCGACAATATCGCTAAGGTATATATAACCCTCACCACCAATCTCATCCTCGATCTGGCAGTAGTATTTATTATGGTCGTACAAATCCTGTCTAATGAAGCTGATTTTTACAAGTTCACCTACCTTGTGCGTTTTTCTGCGCTTTAAGCCTGTTGTTGTTACTATCTGGCCGAAATTAAAAAGTTCGTTCTCTATCTCTTCCCATATCTTCTGGTATGGTGTGAGATCATTGGGCTTGGCAATAGCCAAATTAATACACGGCCTTGTGCCCATGAAAATCTGCATATCCTGCCAAAGCCCAAGATTCTTGGGAAAGACTGGATAAGGACATCTTTGTGAAATTGAAGAGAACAATTTGATACCCTCAGCAGAGATCTGCAGCTTCACCTTGTTTTGAGTGAAAGAATTGGTGGTATCAATTTTATCACAGGGATAAAGACTGGCTATGTAATGAGGCAACAAGGGCGCTTTATCCATTGTATAGTTCATCAGTTTAGCACTCGAGTGGAACATGAAGAAATATGCCATATCGATAAGCCAATCTGGATGGAGCGGATATAGATAAGAAGACACGGCACACAGTCTGGCTGTGTTAAGGCGAAAATCAGCGATGGAGGAGTCTGGGCTGTCGTGTAAAAGCAACAGTTGGAGAGCCAAAGCCAAGTTGTTATTTTTAATCAGTTCTGTATTCTCCTTTGTCTTGTCGATTTTTCCATCACACTCGCGGATATAGAGTTCTAACAGTTTGATAATAGCACTGCAGAATGGTTCCTTTCGCCAACTCTCAATATTTCTCTGACAGATAATGTTCAGCAACTCTTTGATGCTACTATTCATCAGGTCCGGGCGTCTCAGGAAAAGACTCGATAGAATATTAAAGTGCTTGACAGGATGATAAACGAATCCTGATACTTTCAACTTGTTGAACAGACTATTGACAAAGTTCTCCGGCGTATCTGACGATTCAGAATCATTCTCATTCTCTATCAATTCAGCTGATTTAATATAATAACTTAACTGTTCAATTAACAGCGTCAGTCTTTCTTGATAGAATTCACGTTCGCTATCGGCACAGAGATCAAGCAGTTCTGATAATTCCAGCAAGTCAGAACAATCCATCTTCACGGTCTGAAGATCGATCTTTTTATTAATCAGACTCTGAATCCATCTATGACACTGACTTTCGAATGACTTTTCTCTCTCTTCTGTCAGTATCAGTCTAATGAATTCTTTCGTGTTCCACGACAGTTCTCTATTAGTCAGCAAATCAGTCAGTTTATCCTCTGTAAGGCACTCTCCTGTTTGCTGGAACTCACTGATGTCATTGAGTTCTATTCTAAGATGCTTTTCTTTTACCGACAATACTCGGCACTTAACAACCTGACCTATAAAGAGTTTCAGATTTGCTGTACCTCTTAAATAAGTAGTGATGTTGGTTGACTCGTGTTGGACTTCGCAATAGGTAGGAAATAACTTCTTTATTCTAAAGCTATACACGCCGTCATTTTTAAAAATATCTTTTCTACTAAAGCTTTGTGTCATAAATATCTTATTCCTCGGTTTATTATTTTATACGCCATACTTGGCAAAAAACACATACTAAGAAGCACACAAGAGGTGAAACCCTGTGCGAGCGGAGGACAATATAAATTGTCCCTAAGTGGAAAAGTTATTTATGATGGAGAATTCTCAAGGCGGGCACCCATCTTCAGGAAGGCTGCCCAGCATTTTGAGTCAATATTCGGTTTTCTCATCAAATTTAAGAATCTGGTTTGTTATTTTTGCGTTGCAAAGGTACAAATAATATTTTAATCTTGCAAGAAAACGTTGCAAAAAACAAGGCGTGGAGGCAAAAAAAATGGGCTCCGCTGAGCCCTAATAATAACTTTAATCTTAAACTATGAAAATCATCCGTCATCACGACGGGTAACAACAAAAACATAATTAAAATGTCATCGCTATAGCAGAGATTCTCTTGCTTAGATCCTGAAGGGCTTCACGGAATTGCCAGCGTTCACTTTCTGTAAAGGCTGCCGTTTTGCCGTTTACGGTATTGCCATTCACTTTCTGCATGAGCCACGCACGCGACTTACCAAAGTATTTCTGGGCAATGTAACTGAGAGAGAGAGCCTTTGCCATGCCATTGATAATTTAGGTAATGGATAAATAGGTCAGAATGCCAGAACTGCACGAACGAAGTAATAGCCACTACTGGCTTTATCGCTAGTTTTCGTATAACTAAACTCGCCATTAAAATTCAGGCTGTAAACATAGGGGGAATTCTTTCGAGTTTCCGATATAGTCCAATAAGTGCCACGATCGATGACGCCATTACCGAGAGGTTGTTTCAGTGTACAAAATCCAGGCACCATTTTGTTGTAGTCAGCCCTGGTCGGCCAGCGCCATGTACCTCCAGCAATAGCAGCACGAGAAGGATTTGATGACCATCCTGGACTCTTTTCAAAATCATACCAGCTTACATTGGTACCATCATGATCCAAGGAAGTGGCAAGACTCTCACCAGCTTTGTCACTCTTATAGGCAATCCATGCCTCGGGAGTAGTACCAGAAGCGGTGGCTTCGTCCCTGCTTTTATAAGCCCAACCATCAGCACCAATGAACATACCAACGGTGGCTTTGCTCAGGGCTACACCATAACCAACAGATAACTCACAAGTGGCGGTTTTACCACCTGCCGTAGCAGTAATTGTGGCAGTGCCATTGCCTACTGGGGTCACCTTGCCGTTGGCATCGACGGTAGCCACCTTCTCGTTGCTGCTGCTCCAGGTGACGGTCTTGTCGGTTGCTCCTTCTGGTGTCACCTTGGCAACCAGTGTCACAGGCTCATCATCGATTGTCATATCCAGCTCGGTCTTGTCGAGGGTGATGCCTGTGACGAGCACTGTCACCTTCACGGTGCAGGAAGCATACTTACCGCCTGCCGTGGCGGTGATCTTTGCCTCACCGCTGCCTACAGCCGTCACCTTGCCGTTATCATCGACGGTAGCCACCTTCTCATTGCTTGTCAACCAGAACACGGTCTTGTCGGAGGCATATTCCGGCGCTACGGTAGCCGTCAGGGTGGCAGTGCCTGTCTCTGCAGAGCCTGCTATCATCTCCAGGGATGTCTTGCTGAGTGTCACACTCTTCACGGGATAAATCAGCTCGTTCGTCCAGCCTGCTGGCACACCGTCGTTGCTGTTTTCCGGATATTTGAAGGTGGAAACCACCGTCTTCGCCTCAGTAACCTCAGAACCGGCATTGGCAAGCCAGTCCTTCGTGCAGTCATCGGCGGAGATGTCGTCAGCAAGGCACTTGACATAGCTCAGCTTCGAGCAGCCTGCGAACATCTCCTTATAGCAGTAGTCCATCAGCTCGTCAGCAACCAAATCGGGTGCGCGCTGAAGCCCCTTACAGCCGTAGAACATGGCCTGAAAGCAGCCGTCGGTCAGCTCGTAGGCCGGCAATTCTATATGGCGGAAGGGATTGTTTACCAGTTTCTCCGCTCCGGCAAACAGGCCATACAGGGCAAAGTCAGCATCAATCACACAGTCGTCATCAAAGAAGTCGCCCTCAAGCATACTCATGACGTTTCCGTAGATCTCGGTCTTCATGGCGGGCTTGATGTTGATGTACTTCGCACCGTCGGCTACGGCTCGTGTGGTGCCGCGGGCTCCTGCCGTGATCCCACTGCTCAGGGCATCGTTATAGCTGAAAAGCTGCACGAAGTCGTTCTTCTTCACCACGATGTCGTAAGACCCCTTCGTATCCTTGGAGATGATCTTCTCATCGCCGTCGTTGATCGTATAGAAAATGTCGTCAGACAACGTGATGCCGCCACAGAAGGTGATGGTGATCTTACCGTCCTCCAGGGCCACAAGGGTCAGCGGGGTGTCTCTGTCATACTGGCGCAGCTTCTCTGCCGAGGGGGCCTTCACGACAACCCGGTAGGTGCGGTCTGTCGCCGCATACCAGTCGGTGCGGTTCTCATCCATGTGTACGGTGATGGTAGCCTCGCCGATTGAACGGGCCGTCACCTCACCATCCTCATCCACCGTCGCCACAGAGGGGTTATCCGTGCTATAGGTGAAATTGGCGTCTGCCGCCTTGGAACTACCCACACGGGTGGATGTCTCACCGATGGTCAGCACCAGGTCGGAGGCATCGATGTCAAGCGACACGCGCACGGGGTCTGCATCGCCCATACAGCCTACGATCATCAGGACAGTCAGCATCGCCTGTATTCCTGCTAACAGGAAGTTTCCTTTCTTCATTCTGCGAATTTTAGTGAATAATACAAAATATGCGCCCTCTAAATTTAGGTAATGGATAAATAGGTCAGAAAGCGAGGACAGCACGCACATAGAAGTCGTTATACTTATATAAGCCGATCACTTTGCCGCGGTTGAAGTCCATGCCCCAAACAGCTACATTAGCGTCTTCAGTACTAGAGAAGTAGGTGAAGTTCTGTACGCCAGTGCCACCAGCGGCAGTAACCTTCGTATTGAACTTGTCATACTTGTAGTCGTCTTTTTCTATTGTGGTCAAGTTGCCGTGATCACCGCACATGCCTTTCACGATGAGATTCCACTGATAGATTGTGGGCAAGAACCATTGGCTGGTAACTGTCGGGTGGGCACCTGCAGCAACGCTCGCATCATATTTGTAATCCTTCGCAGCCCGAGCAGCAGCATGGACGTGACTGGCTCCGCAACCACCACCAGCCAGCGTATTGGTAAATTCAATACCCTTGCCGAAAGAAGAACCGAGGGCATTAGCCAAATTACCACTCTGGGGCAAACAAGCACCATTCGTCATATTGTACCACGGACATCTGTTACCGTCATTAGCATCTTTCAACGCGACGGCGAGGCCCACGTAACCAGATGCGTCTTTACTCGTATCAGCCGAACCTGCGGCACCCTTGTAGGCGACAACAGCCACCTTCTTGCCACCACAGGCGAGATTGCCCGTTGTAGCCTCATACGCCTTACCGTGCTCACAGATCACCATACCGACGGTAGCCTTGCTGAGGGCCACACCGCCTGCTGCGACAGTGACCTTGCAGGTAGCAGACTTGTTATACGCCGTGGCGGTAATCGTGGTTGTGCCACTGCCTACAGCCGTCACCTTGCCGTTGGCATCGACAGTTGCCACCTTCTTATCACCCGAAGACCAGCTGACGCCCTTGACATAAGACGGATCAGATTTCACAGTGGCGGTGAGCGTGGCT
>Ga0256404_1009451_pt1 | contig 13964 bp, 10 predicted proteins | sample RumenRJG_01DNA_FD_185990 | JGI IMG/M metagenome (GOLD analysis project Ga0256404, IMG submission 185990) | Bovine rumen microbial communities from Lethbridge, Alberta, Canada - RJG_01 | ecosystem: Host-associated > Mammals > Digestive system > Stomach > Rumen | place: Canada: Alberta | collected...
TAGAGTGTACAGGATAGTTGGGAGACGTAGAAGCATTGTCGCCAGATGATGCAGAGTCGGTGTTGGGATACCAACCTCTCCTTGCCAGGGCCCTAACGGTGGTAGGAATATCCCGGACAGTGCCAGGCGGGCAGTTTGACTGGGGCGGTCGCCTCCGAAAGAGTAACGGAGGCGTCCAAAGGTTCCCTCAGAGCGGACAGAAATCGCTCGAAGAGTACAAAGGCAGAAGGGAGCCTGACTGCGAGACAGACAGGTCGAGCAGATGCGAAAGCAGGGCTTAGTGATCCGGTGGAAAGAAAGTGGAATTGCCATCGCTCAACGGATAAAAGCTACCCTGGGGATAACAGGCTAATCTCTCCCAAGAGTCCATATCGACGGGGAGGTTTGGCACCTCGATGTCGGCTCATCACATCCTGGGGCTGGAGCAGGTCCCAAGGGTTGGGCTGTTCGCCCATTAAAGTGGTACGTGAGCTGGGTTCAGAACGTCGTGAGACAGTTCGGTCCATATCCATCGCGGGCGAAAGATACATGAGGGAGTCTGCTCCTAGTACGAGAGGACCGGAGTGGACGGACCGCCAGTGTACCAGTCATGCCGCCAGGTGTGCAGCTGGGTAGCTGCGTCCGGAAGGGATAAACGCTGAAAGCATCTAAGCGTGAAACCCGTCCCGAGATGAAGTATCTGGATATAAATCCTAAGACACCTTGAAGACTACGAGGTTGATAGGGCAGGAGTGGAAGTGCCGCAAGGCATGGAGCTGACTGCTACTAATATGTCGAATGCTTGACTTTTAAGCAGCGAACCGGCTTTGAAGAAGCGCAAGCGACGCGCAAAGCCGTGTGAGTCGCTTAGTTCGATGAACGCGAAGCGTTCAGTCGAACCTCCTTAGAAAAGTAAGGAGGCATACTAAGCCACCAAATCCTAGATGTCCAAGCATCTTGTTCTTCTGTATAGTTTTGAGTGTGCAAAGCACAACTCAATAATATCTGGCAGCGATAGCTGAATGGATCCACCTGTTCCCATTCCGAACACAGTAGTTAAGCATTCAAACGCCGAAAGTACTTGGCTGGTGACGGCCTGGGAGGATAGGAAGCTGTCAGTTAAGCAAAAGCGCATCCTTGCTTGAGGATGCGCTTTTTTTCGTATAGAAGCCTTCCTCTGAGGGGAAGAGGCCGTAATACAAGCTGCCCCCTTTGGGGGAAGTGCCGAGCATAGCGAGGCGATAGGGGTGGCGAGGCGCTACGCGGCGGTGCGGTAACACATAGAGTGTTCGGCTGCTTAGGCTTATCGATTCGTGGGCCGTTTATGCTTTAGCACTCGAGTGTGATTACTAACTCGCCACCCCCACCACCGCTAGCGCGGTCCTCCTCCCCCAGAGGGGGAGGCTTCACTCATCGTCACACCTCATCCACCGCTGACGCGGCCCCTCTTCCCCTGAGGAGAAGGCTTTGCTTTTATTTTATGCTGGAAAGCTCTCTCTATGCTCCAGGATGGCGGGGAATACCGTCTGGCTCGGGGTGGCTTTCGAACCGTCGAGCAGCTGGGTCAGGACGTCGACGGCGGCGGGGCACAGGACGTCGAGGCGGTTGTCGAGGCTTGTCAGTGACGGTGTCGCACATTCCGCCAGCATGGAGTTGTTACAGCCGATGACCGGCATGCTGAGCCCCGCAGCTGCCAGGGCTTTCTGCGCACCGATAGCGATGATATCTTCGGAAGCGATTACAGCCGAGAATGATAGATCGTTGGACGGCTCGAGTGAATTCTGAGCGATGAGCCGGCCGACAATCGTCTTGACTGCCGCCAGATCGCGTGGTACCTGACGGATGAGCTTGGCATTCGGCACGATACCGACGGCAGTCAGGCCTTCTTTGTAGCCGCGCAGCTTCTGCTGGCCACTGTAGGACAGCTGGTCGTATAGGTACAAGATATCTTTGGCGTCGTGACGGACCAGTTCTTTTACTGCCTGCGCGATACCGCTGGCTTCATCGCAGAGGACGCTGTAGACGTTCGGTTTGTCGATGAGGCTGTTGATCGCGATGATGGGGACGTTTTGCGCCGCTTCGGCCAGATTCGTGGTGTCGTGTTCCTCGTGGAAGGGGGAGCCGATGAGTATGATGGCATCGACGTGCTTCTTGAGCATGAACTGGATGTATTTCTTCTTGGCACCGGCATCATCGCCTGTGCAGACCAGCATGGTGTCGAGATTGCGTTTCTTCAGCTCGTGCTCGGTCAGAGAGACAGCTTTCGCATAGAATGAGTCAGAAACATCGGTGCACAGCAGCCCGATCATCTTCATGGAATCAAGGCCCAGGCCGCGGGCGAACGGGTTCGGACTGTAGTCCTGCTGCTTCATGACGCGCAGGACTTTTTCGCGTGTCTTGGCACTTACCTTGTCGCTGTTGTTCAGCACGCGCGATACGGTAGCTATGGATACGCCGCAGGCCTCAGCGATATCGTATATAGTCATGGTAGTTCTAACTTCCTTTAGTTCTCAGTTATTGATGTTAAAGCTTACATATCTGGTTACACTATATTCTAACTCATATATCCGCCTAAAAGCAATACTTTTCGCACAAAAATGTATTATTTGTGCCATATTTTGCTGCTTATCGGCTATAAATATCGAGCAATGGAAGAAAACAAAATAAAAAAATACAAAAATATGCGGTAAATCATTGACATCGGCTATTAAAATGGCTATAATTTCAAGTGTAAGAAGTTACAACAAATTCGGATTTGTTAAGATTTTCACTGGTTGGGTATCGTTGTAAGGAGTTTTAGGAGGTAGAATGATGTCCTGGAAGAAGAAAGTCATATTAGCTCTTTCGGCAGCCGCTATCGGCTCGGTTCTCTTCACTGGCTGTGGTGGTAGCAGTAACAGCGCATCGTCGGGCAGTGGCGACAAGATCGTACTGCGCTATGCAGAGAATCAGGCGCCGGATTATCCGACGACCCAGGCGGCGCACAAATTCGCCGACATCGTGAAGGAGAAGACGAACGGCCGCATCGAGGTCGAGGTATACGACAGCGGCCAGCTCGGCGATGAGAAGTCGGTTATCGAGCAGATCCAGTTCGGCGGCATCGATATGTCGCGTGTTGCTTTGACACCGCTTTCCGAATTCAATAAGCAGCTCATGGCTCTGCAGCTCCCGTACCTCTATCGTGACAGCGACCATATGTGGAAGGTCCTGGACGGTGACATCGGCGATGAGCTGCTGAAGAGCACGGAGTCTTCTGGTATCGTAGGACTTTCCTGGTATGATGCTGGAGCTCGTAATTTCTACAACTCCAAGAAGGAAATCAAGAGCCTCGATGATCTCAAGGGCATGAAGATACGTGTTCAGGAGTCGTCGATGATGATGGATATGGTCAAGGCCCTCGGTGCTAACCCGACGCCGATGGCTTATGGCGAGGTTTACTCGGCACTGCAGACCGGCGTCATCGATGGTGCTGAGAACAACTGGCCGTCTTACGAGTCGACGAGTCACTATGAGGTAGCTAAGTACATCGTCGAGGATGAGCACAGCCGTGTACCGGAGATGCAGATCATCTCGAAGCAGACGATGGACAAGCTCTCTCCGGAGGATCAGAAGATCATCCGCGAGGCAGCGAAAGAGTCGGCCAAGTACGAGCGTGAGCTCTGGGCTGAGCGTGAAAAGGCTTCCAAGGACAAGGTCAAGGCTGCTGGTTCTATAATTACAACGCTTTCGGCTCAGGTCCGTCAGCAGTTCATGGATGCAGTGAAACCGCTTTATGATCAGTATGGTGCTGATTATAAGGATCTCATCAAGCGCATTCAGGATACCAAATAAAGCAAACTAAATCTTTCAGGCGGCCTCCCCCTGCTTGGGGGAGGCTGTTTTAAGGAAAGGGAGGAGTATCATGGAAAAGGGAAAGAAAAAACTGAATCCGATACTTTCCGCCATAACCTATGCTTTTGATTTCGTTTATTCCCTGCTTCTGATTTATTCGAAATTCGTGCTCCTGGTTATAGTGTTCCTGGTATCGGCTGAGGTCATCAGCCGCAAGTTCCTGGGCGGCAGTATCCGCTGGTCCGAGGAGGTCGCATTGTTCGGCATGGTCTGGATGGCCTTCATCTCGATGGCGATCGGTGTGCAGAAGGGGCTGCATATCGCGCTGGGCTTTTTCTTCTCGCTGTTGCCGAAGAAAGTGGCCTATGTGGTTGATAAGTTGGATAATCTGGTAGTCATGTTCTTTGGCTGCTTCATGGTCTACTACGGCTCGAAGCTCGTGGCAGGAACCATGACGTCCTATCTGCCGGCTACGCATTGGCCGTCCGGTCTCGAGTATCTCATGATACCGGTCAGCGGTGTGTTCATCGTGTATTTCTCGCTGATGAACATATTCGAGCTGAAGGATTACGAGCATGAGAAGTTCTATCAGGATTACGAGGAAGACGAAAGTGATACGGATGATACTGAAAAAGGAGGCGAGGCCTGATGTTTGATCAGAATATAGCTATCGCTCTGCTGTTCGGTACGTTCTTCCTGTTCATCATTTGCCGGGTGCCGATTACGTTCGCACTGGCCGGATCGACCGCGATTTCCATGCTCTATACGCATGTGCCTCTGATGTCGCTCGTGCAGCAGATGAGCAAATCGATCAATTCGTTCTCGCTGATGGCGATTCCATTCTTCATCCTCGCCGGCGAGATCATGTGTGCCGGTGGTATCGCTGACCGGCTGCTGGCTTTCGCTAACGTGCTCGTTGGACGTTTCCGCGGCGGTCTGTCGCATGTCAACATCGTCGCGAGCATGTTCTTCGGCGGCATTTCGGGATCGGCTGTGGCTGATGTCTCGTCGTTGGGCTCGGTCATTATCCCGATGATGAAGAAATCGGGCTATACGCCGGAGTTCTCGACCGGTGTCACGGTCACGAGTGCCTGCCAGGGCGTCCTGGTACCGCCTAGCCATAATATGATCATCTATTCGCTGGCCGCAGGTGGTGTCTCCGTCGGCGCTCTGTTCTTGGCCGGCTTCATCCCCGGTGTGTTGCTCGGCCTCTGCCTGCTGGTTGTGTCCATCTACATGTCCGTCAAGCACAAGTTCCCGAAAGGCCGCGCCATGTCGCTCAAAGAGGCATTGCAGGTGACGAAGGATGCGCTGCTGGCCCTGGGCACGGCTTTCATCATCTTCTTCGGCACGTCGCTGGGCTTCTTCACGGCTACCGAGTCGGCGGCTATCGCCTGCATCTATGCCTTCCTCGTATCGTTCTTCTTCTATCGCGAGTTGAAGATAAAGATGATACCGCGCATACTTTCGAACACGATCCGCACGCTGGCCATGGTGTTCAGCCTCATCGCAGCTGCTGGTGCTTTCGGCTGGATGATGGCATTCCTGAAGGTGCCGGCCATCATCACGCAGGGTGTGCTGAACATCTCGGATAATACGGTCATCATCCTGCTGGCCATGAACATCCTGCTGCTCCTGCTGGGCGCTGTCATGGATATGGCACCGCTGATCGTCATCATGACTCCGATCCTGCTGCCGGTGGCTACGGCCTGCGGCATGAGCCCGGTACAGTTCGGCGTCATGCTCATCTACAATCTGGCCATCGGTCTCTGCACGCCGCCGGTCGGCTCTGCGCTGTTCGTCGGCTGCAGTATCGCCAAGATTCCTATCGAGAGCTGCATAAAGACCATACTGCCGATGTATGCCGCCATGATTATCGGCCTGCTGATGGTTACGTTCATACCGCAGCTGTCCATGGGACTGCCGACGATTATGGGAGCGATCAAGTAATTCCAGTTTGAATGGGGGGATGTAACGGAATAAACTGTTATCAAGCCTGAGCATGTTAGTACCGCGGCAGGCATGGTCCCTTCATTCCGCTATTGTGGTTTGGCTAAAAGTAAATTTTTCCCATTAATAGGTCCCTTGAAAGTACTTAAACGCGCTGCGCTTGAACGAAAGTACTTTCCGCGGGAATGCTTGATAGGGAAAAATTTGCTTTCTTAACGCCAAAGCACGACGCTCCATTCCGGGACCATGCCTGCCGCTGCTTTATGTAGTGACCCGTGGCTGTATAGTTGCCGGGCTGAATAACGGATGAAATCGCTGAAAAAATAACTACAATAGAAACAATAACAAAAACCTGTAAACCAAGTTGACAATAGGCTGTGAAAGCGCTATACTTAGCACTGTAAGAGCTTACAAAAAAGTAAGCAGCCGTAATTGGCCGGCAGCGGAAACCGGCCGCAGTGCCGTAAGCGCGGTTATTGCGATAGGAGGATTTTGAGAATGAAGAAATTTATGGACAAGGACTTCCTGCTTCAGACGGAGACAGCGAAAAAGCTGTTCCATGAGCATGCAGCCAAGATGCCGATCATCGACTATCACTGCCACATCAGTCCGCAGGAGATCGCTGAGAACCGTCAGTTCAAGAACATCACTGAGGTCTGGCTCGGCGGCGATCACTACAAATGGCGCATGATCCGCACGAATGGCGTCGATGAGAAGTACATCACGGGCGATAAGTCCAGCGACCGTGAGAAGTTCCAGAAATTCGCCGAGGCGCTGCCGCGGGCGATCGGCAATCCGCTCTATCATTGGACGCATCTCGAGCTCCAGCGCTATTTCGGCGTGACGAAACCGCTCAACGGCGATACGGCTGAGGAGATATGGAATATCTGCAATGAGAAGCTCCAGCAGCCGGATATGTCGGTGCAGGGCATCATCAAACAGTCGAATGTCAAGGTCATCTGTACGACGGATGACCCGGCCGATGACCTCAAATGGCACAAGAAGATCAAGGCTGATGGCAAGTGCTCGGCCCAGGTCCTGCCGGCGATGCGCCCGGACAAGGCTATGCGCATAGAGAAACCGGGCTGGGATAACTACATGAAGTACGAGCTCGGTCAGGCCGCTGGCATCGAGATTTCGACGATGCAGGATATCCGTGATGCTCTGGCCAAGCGCATCGCTTACTTTGCAGAAATGGGCTGCCGTGCCTCGGACCATGCGCTCGAGTACGTATTCTGCACGCCGGCGACGGAGGAAGAGCTCGATGATATCGTCGGCAAGGTCATCAATGGCAAGGGTGAGCCGGCCAAAGAGGAGATCGAGAAGTACAAGACGGCTCTGTTGCTGTTCCTCGGCAAGGAATATCATCGCCTGGGCTGGGCCATGCAGATCCACTATTCGGCCCTGCGTGACAACAACAGCAACATGTATGATCGCCTCGGACCGGATACGGGCTTTGACTGCATCGCGACCTACAACTGCGGCGAGGGCCTTGTCAAGCTGCTCGATGCGCTCGAGAAGGACGGCCATCTGCCGAAGACGATCATCTACTCGCTGAATCCGGGCGACAACGCCATGATCGGTACCATCATCGGCTCGTTCCAGGGACCGGAGGTCCCGGGCAAGATCCAGCAGGGCGCTGCCTGGTGGTTCAATGATACGAAACTCGGCATGGAGGCTCAGCTCGCCAATGTCGGCAATCTGTCGGTGCTCGGCAATGCCCTCGGCATGCTGACGGATTCGCGCTCGTTCCTTTCGTACACGCGTCATGAGTACTATCGCCGCATCCTGTGCAACTTCATCGGCAATCTCGTCGAGAATGGCGAGTATCCGGATGATATGGACTTCCTCGGCCAGATCGTAGAGGATATCAGCTTCAATAATGCGAACCGCTATTTCGGGTTCAATGCCTGATAGGAAACAAACGGGCCGGCAGCCGGGAGATTCCCCGGCGCTGGCTGGCCTGTGCAGATGAATATATAGAAGAGGGAGCAAAATCATGAAAAATATCCAGGATCTCTATTCTCCGGAAAAACATCCGATAAAATTCGTCCAGTTCGGCGAGGGCAATTTCCTGCGCGCGTTTGTCGACTATGGTATAGACTGCGCCAATGAGGCCAATGGCTTCGACGCCAGCACGGTGCTCATCATCCCGATCGAGCAGAACAGCGCCCGCATGAAGGGCTTCTTCAAAGAGCAGAAGAATCTCTATACCGTCTGCCTGCGCGGCAATAAGGACGGCAAAGCCTATAAAGAGAACCGCGTCGTCAAATGCGTCGATCAGGTCGTAGGCGCCTACAGCGACTATGAGAAGATGATCGCGCTGGCCGATATCGATACGCTGCAGTTCGTCGTATCGAACACGACTGAGGCCGGCATCGTATACGAGGGCACGGAGAAACTGACCGATACGCCGCCGAAATCCTATCCGGCCAAGCTGACCCAGTTCCTCTATCGCCGATTCAAGACGTTCAACGGTGCTCATGACAAGGGCCTCATCGTGCTGCCGGTCGAGCTCATCGACCATAACGGCGAGCACCTCAAGGACTGCATCAACAAGTACATCAAGCTCTGGAATCTCGAGGCGGAGTTCCAGGCCTGGGTGGACAATGACTGCATCATCGCCAGCACGCTCGTCGACCGCATCGTGGCCGGCTATCCGCGGGCCAAGGCACCGGAGTATGAGGAAGAGCTCGGCTATCATGATAACCTCATCGACCAGGCAGAGCCGTTCGGCCTCTGGGTCATCGGTGACAGCCGCGTTGAGAAGAAGCTGCCGCTGAACTCCGACAAGCTCCATGTGCTGTTCACGGATGAGATCGAGAAGTTCAAGGAGCGCAAGGTCCGCATCCTGAATGGTGCTCATACCTCTATGGTCCTGGGCGCTTATCTCGCTGGCTTCGATATCGTGCGTGACTGCATGCATGATCCGGATGTGCGCAAGCAGCTCGATGAGTCCGTCTATGGTGAGATCGTGCCGACCGTTCATCTGCCGATCGAGGAGTCGAAACAGTTCGCAGCCTCGGTGTTCGATCGCTTTGACAATCCGTTCGTCGATCATCAGCTGCTCTCGATATCGCTGAACTCCATCTCGAAATGGCGGGCCCGCGTACTGCCGTCGTTCAAGGACAGCATAGCGAACAACAACGGCAAGCTGCCGAAGTGGCTGACGTATTCGTTTGCAGCGCTGCTCGCGTTCTATCATACGACGAAGAAGGGCGAGGGCTGCCTCATCGGCTCGCGCGGCACGAATGAGTATGACATAAAGGACGACCCCGAGAAGCTCGACAAGATTGCCGAGTGGTCGGCCCTCTCTGACCATGACTATGTACATACGGTCATGACGCAGACCGAGTGGTGGGGCGAGGATCTCACGGCAATCGCTGGCTTCGAGGATGCTGTGCAGAAGCACTTTGCCGATATCCAGAGCAAAGGTGCCAAGCAGGTCATCCATGATCTCGGTGCCGAGTAAATAGAAAAGCTGAGGAGTTGGAAGAAACAGTTCCGGCTGCATTTTAAGCCTTCCCCCTAGGGGAAGGGGGACCGCGCTAGCGGTGGATGAGGTGTTGATAGAAAGTGGCTCTATATATCGAGTAAATACTCCATTTAGTGACTACTTTTTGCTACACCTCTTCCGTCAGCCTGCGGCTGCCACCTTCCCCTGAGGGGAAGGCTTTGTACTTCCAGCCTCCTCCCAGCTATTTTTAGTATGTAGATATTCGAGGAAAAAGCAATGGCGAAGATATTCAAGATAAACGATGCGGATAACGTCGCGGTGGCGGTAGAGGCTTTGCAGAAAGGCGAGAAGGTGACGCTGGCCGGGGCGGAGTATACGGCGGCCAGCGACATACCGGCCGGGCACAAGATGGCCATAAAAGCCATCAAGAAAGGGGAGAACGTCGTCAAGTATGGCTTCCCCATCGGCACGGCGAAAGAGGATGTCACCCCCGGCACCTGGATGCACACGCACAATGTCAAGAGCCGTCTCGGCGACCTGCTTGACTACAAATACCAGCCGGAGGAAGCCGGCGATACGACGGTGAAGAACGACAAGGAATATACTTTCTTGGGCTATGAGCGTCCGGATGGCACGGCGGGCATCCGCAACGAGGTCTGGATCATCCCGACGGTCGGCTGCGTGAACAGCATCGCCCGCACGATCGAGGCCCAGTCGCAGAAATTCAAGACCGATCATATCGATGGCATCTATGCCTATAGTCATCCGCATGGCTGCTCGCAGCTCGGCGATGACCAGACGCATACGCAGAAGATATTGTCAGGCCTCGTACACAGCCCGAATGCCGGGGCCGTGCTCGTACTGTCGCTCGGCTGTGAGAACAACCAGGTCGCGCTCATGAAGCAGGTCATCGGCGACTATGATCCTGACCGCGTGAAGTTCCTCGTCTGCCAGGAAGTCGAGGATGAGGTCGCCGAGGGCGTGAAGATCATGGAGCAGCTCTGCCGCTATGCCGACCAGTTCCAGCGCACGGAGCAGCCGGCGTCGAAGCTCGTGCTCGGCATGAAGTGCGGCGGTTCCGACGGGTTCTCGGGCATCACGGCGAACCCGCTCGTCGGCATGATTTCGAACAAGATCGTAGCGGCCGGCGGCACGAGCATCCTGACCGAGGTGCCGGAGATGTTCGGCGCTGAGACCCTGCTCATGAACCGCTGCAAGGATGAGGCTACTTTCGACAAGACGGTCCATCTCATCAACGATTTCAAGGAATACTTCATGCGCTATGGCGAGAAGATCAATGAGAATCCTTCGCCGGGCAACAAGGCGGGCGGCATCACGACGCTCGAGGATAAGTCGCTCGGCTGCGTGCAGAAGGGCGGCAAGGCACAGGTACAGGACGTGCTCCAGTACGGCGACCGGGCGCTCGAGAAAGGGCTGCTGCTCCTGCAGGCACCGGGCAATGATCTCGTAGCTGCCAATGCCCTTGCGGCGAGCGGCGCTCATATGGTGCTGTTCACTACCGGCCGCGGCACGCCGTTCGCGAGCCCGGTCCCGACGGTGAAGATATCGAGCAACTCCCATCTCGCCCAGTTCAAATCAGACTGGATCGATTTCAATGCCGGCCAGCTCCTCGAGGGCCGCAGCATGGAGGAGGTCGCGGAGGAGTTCATGCAGTACATACTCGACGTCGCCTCCGGCCGCAAGCATGCGAAATCCGAAGCGCTCGACAAGCACGAGCTGGCCATATTCAAGGATGGCGTTACCCTCTGACAACATATCGCTTAGCCTGATATTACCGCGGCGGGGCCTGGTTCCGTCGCGGTATCTTGTGCTATAGCGGCAAAAGGGGTATAATTCTGTAGGAAAATTAGCAAAAAAGAAGGTAAAAAACATGAAAAAAATCATCATGTCTCTGGCGCTGCTGGCAGCGCTGGCACTGCCGGCGGGAGCGCTGGCGGCAGCGCCGGATGCTGCGATGTTCCAGAAAGAAGAGGATACGGCTGACCTCTGGGCACAGTCCATGCTCGTGCAGGTTCAGCCCGGCACCGCTCGCAGCCTCATGAGCGCTGACGCGCAGAAGAATATAGACGAAGCCAAGATGAAAGAAATCAGTGATAAACTGACGAAACAGCTCGGCAAGCTGAAGACGTCTCGTTTCGTGAGCTGGGTGCGCTTCGATCAGGCTGATCAGATGACATATCTCATGTCGTTTGAAAAAGGCAATCCCATGCGCAGTATCCTGATATTCAACAAACAGGGCGGACTCGAGAATTTCGTCATCAGCCAATGGCCGCAGCCGAAGCAGGATCAGGCCGCCGGTAGCCAGAATACGGATAAAAAAGCGGCTAAAAAGTGAAATATCGCTTCTATAGCTGATTTTAGCATCTTGTCAAGTCTTGAAGTCCGATTTTTTTTATGATATCATACATACAAAAGAAGGATAAGCCTGAGGTGTGCGCAAGCTTTAGAGTGTCTAACCTACACTTTTCCTAGGGAGCTCGATTTGATTCTGGTGGATGTGCGCCTCGGCGCAGGCAAAAGCCAGACTTAGGGCACCCACCTGCTATTCGCAGGGTCTAGGCATGTAAGGCAAACGGCATTTTGGACGCCTGCTTTGGAGAGAGATTACTGACGAATGTCGGCAGTCTCTCTCTTTTGTTTTGCCCGTATTCCCGTCAGGGGGGCTTTTCCGCGTCCATGTATTTACTAGCCGCACATTTTATAGTAAAATAAAATAATGTATTGCTTTGCTATGCTAAAGCAGGAAAAATAACACTGGGAGAGGTTTTGATGGATAATCTGATGAATACCGTTATCCAGATGGCTGAGGGCTCGGAGATCACGCTGGAAATCTTCTTCGTCACGCTCATCGTGGCCCTGCCGCTGGGAATGCTGGCAGCGATCGGACGGCTGTCGCCCATAGCGCCGCTGAGTCGTCTGCTCGAGTTCTACGTCTGGCTGATGCGCGGGACGCCGCTCATGCTGCAGCTGCTGTTCGTATATTTCGCCCTGCCAATGGTCGGCATCATGCTGCCCGATATCGCGGCGGCGCTGCTCGCCTTCATACTGAACTACGCGGCGTATTTCTGTGAGATATTCCGTGCCGGCATCCAGTCGGTGCCCCGCGGACAGTATGAGGCGGCGAAGACGCTCGGCATGAGCTACCCGCTCACGATGCGGCGCATCATCCTGCCCCAGGTCATACGCATGGTCCTGCCGCCGATCAGCAATGAGACGATCAATCTGGTCAAGGATACGTCGCTCATCTATATTCTGGCGATGAACGATCTGCTGCGCGTGGCCCGCACCATCGTGCAGCGCGAGTTCGACATGACGCCGTTCGTCGTGGCGGCCGTATTCTATCTGGCGATGACGTTCGTGCTGACCTGGATGTTCAAGAAACTGGAGGCGCATTATGGCCGATATGCACAGTGAAACGATGCTCCGCATGACGGATATCCATAAATCCTACGGACGCATAGAGGTTCTGAAAGGGATAAACCTCGAGGTACGTCAGGGCGAGGTGCTGGCCATCATAGGACCGTCGGGCTCGGGGAAATCGACGCTGCTGCGCTGCATCAACCGGCTCGAGACCATACAGAGCGGCGAGATAGAGATCTGTGGTCAGAAGCTCGTACATATGGAAGACGGCCACTCCGTATATGCCGCTGATGATGAAGCGCGCCGGATACTCGCGAGCACGGGCATGGTGTTCCAGCAGTTCAACCTTTTCCCGCATATGACGGTGCTCGAGAACCTCATCGAAGCGCCGATCCATGTCAAGCATGAAAGCCGCGCGGAGATCCTGCCCTATGCCCGGGAACTGCTCGAGCGCGTGGGACTGGCGGACCGGGCGGACTACTATCCGGCCCAGCTCTCGGGTGGTCAGCAGCAGCGCGTGGCTATCGCTAGGGCGCTCTGCATGCGGCCGCAGATCATGCTGTTCGACGAGCCGACGAGCGCGCTCGACCCCGAGCTCACGGGCGAGGTGTTGAAGACGATGCGCGAGCTCGCCGAGTCGCATATGACGATGGTCGTCGTCACGCATGAGATGGGATTTGCCCGCGAGGCGGCAAACCAGGTCATATTCATGGCTGAGGGCGGTATCATCGAGCAGGGCGAGCCGCACGAATTCTTCAGCCATCCGCGCGAGGAGCGCACGAAGGCTTTCCTGCAGAGCCGCCTCTGATACCAATTATTTGTTCGAGGGAAATATAAGGGGATACTTATGAAGGTTATCATTTTGGCCGGCGGTGGCGGCTCGAGACTGTTCCCGCTGTCCCGCAAGGCTTATCCGAAGCAGTTCTTGTCTTTGGAGGATGAGCGGTCTCTGCTCGCCCACACGGTCGAGCGGGCTCAGGCGCTGGTCGAGCCACAGGACATCGTCGTCGTGACGAACGAGCGATATCGCTACCATGTGAAGAACGAGCTCGAGGAATGTCAGGCTGGGGCGGCTCATGTCGTCCTGGAGCCGCTCGCGCGCAATACGGCGCCGGCCGTGGCGCTGGCAGCCAGCTATTGTGAGACGGAACTCGGTGCCGGTGCCGATGAGGTGTTGCTCGTCGTCTCAGCCGATCATGTCATAAAACCGGTCAGCCGCTTTACAGCCTGCATGGAGCGTGGCGTGGTGGTGGCCCGGGATACAGAGGGCGGCGCGCTCGTGACGTTCGGCGTGCCGGCTACGCGGCCGGAGACTGGCTACGGCTACATCGAGTGCGGTGCCGGAGCTGACGACGGCTCTTATGCG
>Ga0256404_1009453_pt1 | contig 13963 bp, 10 predicted proteins | sample RumenRJG_01DNA_FD_185990 | JGI IMG/M metagenome (GOLD analysis project Ga0256404, IMG submission 185990) | Bovine rumen microbial communities from Lethbridge, Alberta, Canada - RJG_01 | ecosystem: Host-associated > Mammals > Digestive system > Stomach > Rumen | place: Canada: Alberta | collected...
GAGGTATTCATATGCCAAAGTATATGCTTGAGGTCAATAACCTCAAAACAAAATACATCACAAGATTCCATGAGGATGTCTATGCTGTTGACGGCATTTCACTGAAACTTGAGGACGGCAAGAGCCTGGGCATCGCGGGTGAATCCGGGTGCGGCAAGTCAACACTTGCCCTCTCCCTCATGGGATATTATTTTGCTCCGCTTCACTATATCAGCGGAGACATTATCGTCGACGGTGTGAAGATTTCCGACATGAAGCCGGATGATGTCCGCCGCAAGGAGCTGGGAAATGAGATCGCCTACATCCCGCAGGCGGCCATGAACGCGCTCAACCCGACGATGAAAATCAGCAGATTCATCAATGATGTCATGCGGGCGCATGGAAGCAAACTGACGGACAAAGAAATCTACGATATGGCAAGGGAGCGCTTTGAATCCGTAGGCCTTCCGCAGATGGTTCTCGACAAGTATGCAGCCGAGCTTTCCGGCGGCATGAAACAGAGAACGGTCATCGCAATCTCGACCATTCTGTCCCCCAAGGTGCTGATCGCTGATGAGCCGAGCTCCGCTCTTGATGTCTCGAGTCAGAAGCTTGTCATCCGGATGCTCCGGCAGATGATGGAGAAACAGTACATCCGTTCCATGATCTTCATCACACACGAGCTGCCGCTTCTCTATAACGTGACGGATGATATCGCTGTCATGTATGCGGGCCAGTTTGTCGAGATGGGAACAGCAAAGCAGATGGTCTTCGATCCGATCCATCCGTACGCAAAGGGACTGATGGGCTCTATCATTGTTCCAGAGGAAGGCATCAAGACGCATCAGCTCACGGCCCTCAAGGGAACTCCTCCGAACCTGAAACATCCGCCGGCAGGCTGCCGTTTTGCGGACCGCTGCCCGTATGCGGTTCCCACCTGTAAAGCGATGGCACCGGACATGAAGAAGTTTGACGGGACCAGAGAATATCGCTGTCTGCGTTCGGTCAAGAAACTGAGGGAGATATATAGCAATGGAGAACAACAGAGTACAGGAAACAGTGAAGACGAGCTCGAAGCCGTTGAATGAGCAGGAAAAGACGGAAGAAGCAGCTGCGGACAAGACCGAAAAGAAGTCTGTACCCTGCCTCTCCGGACGCGGCGTCACGAAGATATTCGGTACCGGAAAAACACAGGTCACGGCCGTGGATCACGTTGATTTTGACTTCAATGAAGGCGAGATCGTCTCTATTGTCGGTGAATCCGGAAGCGGCAAAACCACACTTTCCAAAATGCTTCTCGGCCTCATCAAAGTGTCGGACGGACAGATCTTCTATAAGGGAGCGCCGCGCGATATCAGCACCCACAAGAAAAAGGAAGAGTACTGGAAGAATATCCAGCCGATTTTCCAGGATCCGTTTGCATCCTATAACATGTTTTACAAGATCGATGCAGTTCTCGACGACTGCCTTGCAATGCGCGGCTTCAAGCACGCATCCGAGGAGAAGAAGCTCGAGCTCAAGACCGAGGCCTGCAGTTTCGTCAACCTGAAATACGCAGAGCTCACGAACAAATATCCGTTCGAGCTCTCCGGCGGCCAGATGCAGCGTCTGATGATTGCCCGCATCTTCCTTCTCAAGCCGAAGATCCTGATGGCGGATGAACCGACTTCGATGATCGATGCCTGCTCGAGAGCGACGATCCTTGACATGCTTCTCAAGCTCCGCAATGAGATCAACATGACGGTCATCTTCATCACGCATGATATCGGTCTTGCCTACTATATTTCGGACAAGGTTTATATCATGGAGCACGGGAAGTTTGTCGAGTCCGGCACAGCGGACGAGTGCATTCTGCATCCGAAGCAGGCTTACACAAAGCGCCTGATCAGTGATGTTCCGAAGATTTATGAGAAGTGGGATCTCAGTGACACTGGCGAAGAGGAAAAAGCAAACTGAGAAGAAGAGCAGATACGATTTACGGAGTGTAATTTTCTATCGCCGGTGCACTGAACAGCGTATACTGTGAATGCTGCACCGGCGCAGTTTCTGCCGGAATCAAAATTTATTTTTTATATCCGCGTGAAGAAGTTCGATGCAGAAGAAAGCCTGTCCGCGGGAAGTCTTTCTGAATCGCATATGCGGATGCCGCAAAAAATGCGGCATGGGGAAAAACGATGAAAACAGAAATTCTGAATGACAACTGGGAAATGAAAGTCATCGGCAAAAATGTCTATGACATCCCCGGGGATCCGATCAGCACGAAGGTTCCTTCCACTGTGTACGGGACACTCCTTGAACACAGGCTGATGCCCGATCCTTTCTACCGGGACAATGAGCTTGACGCAACAAAGCTGATGGACAACGACTTCGAGTATACAAGGGATTTCACCGTGAGTGGGGAACTGCGCGCAAAGGACCGCGTATTTCTGAAGTTTGACGGCATTGACACACTTGCCGACATCTATCTCGGGGATACTCTTCTCGGCTCCGCGGACAATATGAACCGCATCTGGGAGTTTGATATCACGGATTTTATCCGCGGCGATGCAGAGGAGACGGTTTATCATCTCCGGGTGGTTCTTCACTCTCCGACAAAATTCATCAAAGATGCCTATGAAAAGGATCCGATCGGCGGCTCGGATGATGCAATGCCGGGCTTCCCGCACATCCGCAAGGCTGCCTGCATGTTCGGCTGGGACTGGGGTCCGCGCCTTCCCGATGCGGGACTTTTCCGCCCGGTCAGCCTGAACGCATACACGACGGCGAGGATTGAAAGCGTTCTCATTCGGCAGGTTCACCATGTGACCGGGAAAACGGTCCATGGGAATACGGTCGATTCCGTCACCCTTACAGCAGATGCGCATATCGAGTGGATGCCGGAAGCAGGCGGAAAGGCGGTGAAGGCCGTCTTCAAAGTGACTTCCCCGGAGGGAGAGACCTTCGTGAAGGCGAGCGATCCCGTGAAGATCGGCCGCCATACTGCGCCCTCCGACAACCTCACAGGACTTGATGAGCCGCTGCAGTCGGACCATGTGAAGGCGGAAGTAAGAATCGACGATCCGAAGCTCTGGTGGCCGAACGGATACGGCGATCAGACCCTGTATAAGGCGGAAGTTGTCCTTGTTCCGGCGGACGCGGCCGTGACCTGGGACGGAGAAATCAGCGGGGCGGAAGAGAGCGGAACAAAAGAAGAGGCAGTTCTGGACACCTGGGAGAAGAAGATCGGCCTCCGCACGATGACGGTCAATACCGATCTGATTCCGGACGAAACCTTCGATCCGCATATGACGGATCAGCAGCCGGATCTCGATGACGGTGACAATATGCTGATCGGACAGGGCGGAAAGACGGTAGCTGTCATTGACAAGCAGGTGAAAAAGGTTCCGTCACGCAACTTTGCCTTCGAGGTGAATGGCCTTCAGATCTTCGCGATGGGCGGAGATTATATCCCGGAGGATAATGTTTTCCAGAGACTTTCCAGGGAGCGCTCGGATCTTCTTCTCAAGACGGCGCAGGAGTCGCATTATAACTGCATCCGTATCTGGGGCGGCGGCTATTTCCCGGATGATTATCTCTATGAGATCTGCGACGAGAGAGGAATTCTCATCTGGCAGGACTTCATGTTTGCCTGCGCAGCCTATGAGCTGAGCGATTCGTTCACTGCCAACATCACGGCGGAAATCCGCACGCAGATGAGAAGACTCCGCTCCCATCCGTGCATGGCTCTCTGGTGCGGGAACAATGAGACCGAGACGGAATTCGAGGTCCATTACGGACCGAAGACGCCCAAGCAGATGTATGACTACATCCGTATGTATGAAGAGATATTCCCGAAGGTTGTGAAGGCGGAAGACCCGGATGCATTCTACTGGCCGTCTTCTCCTTCCTCGGGCGGAAACTTCCACAACAGCAATGCGGAGAACGTCGGCGATGTCCATTACTGGGGCGTCTGGCACGGGAGCGAACCGTTCACGGCATACCGGAAGCATCACTATCGCTTCCTCTCCGAGTTCGGCTTCCAGTCCTTCCCGGCTGTGCAGACGATTGACAGGTTCACGGAACCCGGCGACCGCAATATTTTCTCCCGCGTCATGGAGATGCATCAGAGAAATACAGCGGCAAACGGAAAGATCCTGAATTATCTTTCCGCAACCTACCTTTATCCGAAGAGTTTTGACGATCTTGTGTACTGCTCGCAGCTGCTGCAGGCAGACGCGATCCGCTACGGCGTCGAGCATTTCCGCAGATTCCGCGGCACATGCATGGGCACCATTGTCTGGCAGCTCGACGACATCTGGCCGGTTGCGTCCTGGGCGAGCGTCGATTACTACGGAAACTGGAAGGCGCTCCAGTACGCGGAGAAACGGGCATTTGCGCCGGTCATGCTCTCCTGCGAGGAGCACGGGGAAATTGACCAGAAGCCGTTCCCGAATTCGCTTCCGCACCCGATTGATGTCAGCGCCGATCTGCATGTGGCCAATGAGACGGATAAACCGGTGAGTGGTACGGTCTTCTGGTCACTTCGCAGGCCGGATTCTTCGGTGGTGCGGGAAGGAAGTTTTGACGTGACCGCGCCGGCATATGGCGGTGTGTGGTGCCCGCACCTTGATTTCAACGATCAGGATCCGCTGGAGGTTCATCTGACCTATTCTCTCGAAGTGGACGGAAAAGTGGTGAGCCATGGCTCCTCGCTGTTCTGTGCGCCGAAGCACTATCACTTTGCAGATCCGAAGCTTTCGGTGAAGCGCGAGGGAAACACAGTGACCGTCACGAGTGCGGCATTTGCAAAGTGCGTCGATATCGAGATTCCGGAAGCCGTGCTCCGGCTTGACGAAAACTTCGTCGATCTCGAGGCGGGAACGTATACCTTCCATGTTCTGCCGGGATGCGACTTTACAGATCCGGGTGACTGCTACGAGGGACAGAGCGTTTCTGTGCGCAGTGTCTTCGAAACGGCGGAGCGGTGATCTTAGCGCAAAGCCGCGAAAACGGGCCGTGGGACGGTCAGAACGGAAGGACAGATAGCGGAAGGAACAAAGACGGAGATGATGAATCAGAACCGGGTTCTCTGCATCCGGTATACATGAGCAAATCCAGAGACTGAAACAGTTCCGTTCAAAATTTATATTTCAGGAGGACAGCGCGGCTTTGACGGGTATTCCGGACGGCCGCGCTTTCCTCAAAGGAGGATTATGGCAACACTCAGAGATGTCGCAAGAGAGGCGGGCCTTAATGTCTCCACTGTATCGCGGGTTCTCAATAACCGCGGATATATCAGCGAAGAGGCCCGCGCGCGGGTCGACAGCGCGATGAAAAAGCTTCACTACCGGCCGAACGAAATTGCCCGCTCGCTCCGGACACAGAACAGCGGGCTCATCGGCGTCATCGTGCCGAGGCTGTCCCATCCGTATTATGCCTCCTCACTTCACTGGCTGATGAAGAGATTCGACAGCGCGGGCTATCATATGCTGCTGTTTGATTCGGAAAATAATAACGATAAGCTCTGGCAATATCTTCAATACTGCGAGTCGTATCATGTCGATGCAGTGGTCCTGATGAGCAATCTCATCAAGATGGACAAGAAGAAAGAGTTTTCTTTTCCACTGATTACGGTTGAGAGGGAAAGAGGCTGGGCCGATGCACTTGTTCAGTGTGATAACCTGAACGGCGGACGGATGGCGGCAGAGCATCTCTATGAACGGGGCTGCCGCAATCTGATTCAGATCGCCGGGGCAAATATCCCGGGGATTCCTTCTGACCGGAGGATGACAGGGTTTATCGAGATGTGTGACCGGCTACATGTAAAACACCGCGAATTTTCGACGGATGAGTACCAGTTTGATTCCGGAGACTATCTTCGGTTCATCGCGGATATACTCAGGCGTTTTCCGGATACGGACGGGGTTTTTGCTTCATCGGACATGATAGCGATGAATGTGGAGAAGGCGGCGAAACAGTTGGGCCTTTCCGTCCCGGACGACCTCAAAATTGTGGGATTTGACGATACGAAAATTGCGGAGTATGCAGAGCCGCCGATCACCTCTATTCATCAGGATCTTCCGGCTATGATGTCGACTGTCGTGGAGCTTCTTCCGAAGCTCATCGCGGGAGAAGAAGTACAGAAGGAGACTACGATTCCGGTGAAGCTCGTGAAGCGCGGCTCCACGTGAAAACGCACACCGCATGCCTGTCTGCGTGCGGCTTTCGTGAGTACGCATCCGGTGTGCCTGTCTGCGTGCGGCTCCACGTGAAAACTCTTTCACCCGGCAGGGTGATTTGTTATCATCAATTATAGATGTCAGAGCCCGTAAACGCGGTGGCCTTACAAACTGCAGCATCGGTGCTTCGCACCGGCTGCGCATTCGGCAAAACCGCATTCGCGGATTGAGGTATTGGAATGGTAAAGCATATTATTCTTTGGCAGCTGAAGGATGAGCTCTCGGAAGATGAGAAAGAAAAGGTGCGGGGGCAGATTAAAGAAGGCCTGGAAGGACTGAAAGGGAAGGTCCCGGGACTTGTGGAAATTCATGTGCAGACAAAGCGTCTTTCTTCGTCCAATGCGGATTTAATGCTGGATGCGACGCTGGAGAGCCCGGAGGCTCTGAAGGGGTATGCGGTCCATCCGGAACACCTTAAGGTCGCAAATGGCGTCGTCCGGCCGAATACGAAGCAGAGAGTCTGCATCGACTACGAATACTAAAACCCGAAGAGTCCGTAGAAGTCAGAAAGAACTGGAACGAGTCAGAAAAACGAACGGGAAAGAGTCAGAAAAACGAACGGGAAAGAGATGTTTTCATTCTCATGGCAGAATATAAATTGGTGAAGGGGCGGCCGGAGTCGGACGAGGGACGGCTCGCAAAGGAAATCCGCTGCTACGACTGTCTCGACCGTCTTGGCATGGAATACTGGAGAACAGACCATCCGGATGCGCAGGCTTATACAATGGAAGCGTGCAAAGAGATTGATGCCGTGCTCGGAGCGACCGTGTGCAAGAATCTGTTCCTTACAAACCGGCAGCACACGCAGTTTTATCTGCTGATGATGCCGGGTGAGAAGGTTTTCAAGACGAAAGAACTTTCATCCCAGATTGGATCCGCACGTCTTTCCTTCGGAACACCGGAAGAGATGGAGGAACTCATCGACTGCGCTCCCGGTTCGGCGAGTGTGCTGGGACTGATGAACGACAGGGATAATCGGGTCCGCCTGCTTGTTGACAGGGATATACTCGGCGGAGAGTTCCTCGGAGCGCATCCATGCATCAACACGTCGAGTCTTAAGCTCAGGACGAAAGAAATTGTGGAAAAATTTCTGCCGGCCGTGCATCACGAAATGACCGTGGTGGAGCTGAAGGGCGAGGCATAGGCTGTCACCCGGATTCCGGAGGTGTTTATTGATACAGGATATCGGAGAAGGACTTCTCCGCAATGAATATGCAAGAAAAAGAGAGCCGCGCGAGGGAGACATGATCTTTGCCTTCCGCGGCCGGAACGTGCTTGTCTGCACGAAGGATATCGACGGCGACGGGGTGCACGATATCACCGTGCCAACCGTCACGGGTTTTGACGGCGGTACTCCTGGCGCAGGCTGCCGATCTGCGGATATCACCGTGCCGTCCGTCGCGGGTTTTGACGGACAGAAGGACATGTTCCTCCAATATCTCTTCGAGGTGGGGGGGACGGCGTGCTTTCTTCTCATGAATGAGGACCCGGCGGCGGAGGCGCCGGAAATACCGGGTTTCTCGTATGAAAAGCTTTCGGTGCTCCGAAGAAGCCGGCCGAGGCCGCTGTCGTTTGCGGGCGAGACCGCCTATCAGCTTTTCTGCTGGTACCGGGACAACCGCTACTGCGGACGGTGCGGTCACCGGATGAACTTCGGAGAGGAAGAGCGGAACATGGTCTGCCCGGTCTGCGGCAACCGGAGCTATCCGCGCATCATGCCGGCCGTGATCGTCGGCGTGACGGACGGAGAGCGGATTCTCATGACGCGCTACCGCGGCAGGGAGTATCACGGACATGCGCTGATCGCGGGATTCTGCGAGATCGGAGAAACCGGAGAGGATACCGTCCGGCGCGAGGTCTTTGAAGAGACCGGCGTCCGGGTGAAGAATATCCGCTATTATAAGTCACAGCCGTGGGGGTTCGACTCGGATCTGCTTCTCGGCTATTACTGTGAGCTTGACGGCGATGATACCATCCGGATGGAAGAGGATGAACTTTCCGCCGCCGAGTGGGTGAGGCGCGAAGACATAAAGGACCGCTTCGAGAACATGAGTCTCACCAATGAGATGATCGTTCGGTTCCGTGAGCTCGGCGCAGAACGCTGAGCGGATGCAGAGGCATCAGAACCTTTTAAGGAAGTGGCCGGATGATTCCGGCCCGGGGCAGCAAGGAGGATATCAAGGAGGATATTTATGAAGGAAATCAGGAAATGGGAACTGAGCGGCTTTCCGACCGACGAGGTACAGCCGTTTGAAACAGAACACAGGAAGGTCGCGCGCAGGGCAGCAGCGCAGGGCATGGTCCTTCTGAAGAATGAGGACGATGTCCTTCCGATTGCAAAGAGCACGAGCATCGCGCTGTACGGCGAGGGCGCCTACAACACGATCAAGGGCGGCACCGGCTCGGGCGATGTCAACGCGCGCGAGACCGTGAACATCTGGCAGGGACTGGAGAATGCCGGATACACGATCGCGAACCGCGACTGGCTTGAGGATTATAAACAGAAATTCGATGACGCTCATATCGCATGGCGCGAGGAAATCTGGAAGAAACTTGGCGAGAACGGAAACGACATGACGAAGTTCTGGGACGCCTACGGCAATACGAAGTTCGTAAAGCCTGTACAGGTGCTCCCGGAGGAGAAGATGGCGGATGTCGCGATGTATGTCATCGCACGTAATGCCGGCGAAGGCGCGGACCGCTTCAATAAAGAGGGAGACTACCAGCTGACGAAGGAGGAGGATGCCTTCATCGCCAGACTGAATGAACTCTATTCCAGAGTCGTCTTCATCCTCAACACCGGCGGCCTCATCGATCTTGGCTTTACGGAGAAATACCCGAACATCAAGTCGATTCTCTATGTTCATCAGCCCGGCATGGAAGCCGGCAACGCGGTTGCTGACATCATTTCCGGCGCCGTCACGCCGTCCGGAAAACTCACGGACACCTGGGCGATGAAGTACGAGGATTATCCGTGTGCGGACACCTTCTCGCACAACAACGGCGACCTTACCCGGGAGGAGTACAAAGAGGGTATCTTTGTCGGATACCGTTATTTCGATACATTTAACGTTCCGGTCCGCTATGGATTCGGATACGGCCTCTCCTATACGAGTTTCAGCGTAAAAACGATCGGCATCCGGCATCATGATCTCGGAACGGAGGATCCTTCCATTTCAGTCACGGCCGAGGTGAAAAATACAGGCAAAGCGGACGGCCGCGAGGTTGTCGAGGTCTATGTATCCTGCCCGCAGGGACGTCTCGTCAAGGAGTTCCGGCGTCTGGTCGGTTTTGCCAAAACAAAGCTTCTGAAGCCGGGTGAGACCGAAGAGCTCGAGATCCGGTTCCCGCTTTATGCACTCGCATCCTACGACGGATTCCTGCCGGGATGGGTGATGGAGAAGGGCGAATATATTCTGCTTGTCGGCACGAGCCTTGCGGATTCCGAGGCGGTCGGAATCGTGCGCGCGGACGACGAACTTATTTTCACGAAGACAGAGAATGTCTGTGAGCCGCATATTCCGATTCCGGAGATCACTCCGGATCCGAGTGCCCTAGAGGAGCGGCGGAATGCACTGGTCCGCGCAATCAGCGCGAGAACGCCCTACGGCGATATGCCGATTGTCGGAATTCATGAGGGTGATGTAAAGACGAAGACCATCGAGTACGGCCCCGCTTATGATGACTGCCCGGCAGAAGTTCTTGATCTCGTCAAAACGCTGACCACGGACGAGTGCATTGATCTGGTGACCGGTGATATCAAGAAAGGCCAGGGCGCTGCCGAGAATGACAGCGGACAGTTCGGCGCTGCCGGAAATGCAGTTCCCGGATCGGCTGCACAGACCGTTGCTATTCCGGAGAAGGGAATTGCGGACATCGTCCTTGCCGACGGCCCTGCGGGACTTCGTCTGAACCGCACGTATCCGGTCAAGAACGGCTATCCGGTTCAGCAGCCGTTTATGGCATCGGTTGAGGGAGGCTTCCTGGCGGAAGGCCATCTGAACACAGGCCTTGAAAGGCGGTACCAGAACCTTACGGCAATCCCGGTCGGCACACTGCTCGCGCAGAGCTGGGATCCGGAGACCGTAAAGGAGTGCGGCAGAATCGTAGCCGATGAGATGCACCGCTACGGCGTCACGCTGTGGCTTGCACCCGGCATGAATATTCACCGCAATCCGCTATGCGGCAGGAACTTCGAGTACTTCAGCGAAGATCCGCTGATTGCCGGCCTCATGGCGGCTGCCATGACCGAGGGCGTTCAGAGCGTTGCGGGCTGCGGCACCACGATCAAGCATTATTTTTGCAATAACAGTGAGGACAACCGTATGGGAGTTGACTGCATCGTCTCCGAGCGCGCTATCCGCGAGATTTACGTGAAGGGCTTTGAGATTGCCGTGAAGAAGTCGCAGCCGATGTCCATCATGACCAGCTACAACCAGGTGAACGGCGTCCACTCCGCGAACAATTATGACTCCTGCACGAAGCTTGCAAGGAACGAATGGGGCTTCAAGGGTGTGATCATGACCGACTGGACCACGACAACGGACAGCACAGCCGGTGAGTCCACTGCGAGCGGCTGCATGAGAGCCGGAAACGACCTCATCATGCCGGGCGACCAGAGAGACCACGACAACCTGAAAGAAGAGCTCGCGAAGGGAACACTGAAGGAAGCAGACCTGCGCAGAAGCGTTGCCCGTCTCGTGAATATCGTCTGGAAGTCCGACCGCTACGTGGACTAATCCCTGCGGCGGGAGTACAATGATGCAGTGCATGTTAGAACATTCGGCAAAACCGCATTCGCAGTTTTGCCTCAGTGAGGTATTCGTTTGAAAGTGGCGTCGATACGCCACTTTCAAACAGCAGCAACGGCACGTCCGCACAGCGGACGTACCGGCTGCCACATTCGGCAAAACCGCATTCGCAGTTTTGCCTCAGTGAGGTATATGTATGAGAATTGGTGCACTGGAAGGCGGCGGAACCAAGATGGTTCTCGCAGTCGGCGATGAGACCGGAAAGATTTTTGAACAGGAGAGCATTCCTACCGTCAGCCCGGAAGAGACCATGCCAAGGATGGTCGATTATTTCCGTGGCAAGAATATCGAGGCACTCGGAATTGCGACCTTTGGTCCGATCGACGTGAAGAAGGAATCTCCGACCTACGGATGTGTCCTTGCAACGCCGAAACTCATCTGGCAGGGCTGCAATTTCGTGAAGCCGTTTGAGGATGCGCTGCATATTCCGGTCGGTTTTGACACGGATGTCAACGGTTCCTGTCTCGGTGAGGTCACGTACGGCGCCGCAAAAGGCCTGAGCAGTGTCCTTTATTACACGATCGGAACCGGTGTCGGTGGCGGCATCTTTGTAAACGGAAAGCTGCTTCACGGCATGCTTCATCCGGAAGCCGGGCATATTCTCCTCAACATCTCGGACAAGGACCCGGGCGGAAGTGTCTGCCCGTTCCATCCGAACTGTTTCGAGGGTCTTTGCAGCGGTCCTTCCATTCAGGCACGCTGGGGCAAGAGTGCGAAGGAGCTTGCAGACGATCCGGAAGTCTGGGAGCTTGAGGGCGATTACATCGCGCAGGCACTGGTCGATGAGGTCATGACCCTTTCGCCGCAGCGCATTATTCTCGGCGGCGGCGTCATGCATCAGGAGCAGCTGTTCCCGATCATCCGCAGGAAGTTCGCGGAGTACATGAACGGCTACATCAAGACACCGGAGCTTGCAGACCTCGATCATTACATCGTTCCGGCTTCCCTTCACGACGATCAGGGAATCATGGGCGCACTCCGCCTGGGCGAGATCGCATGGGAAGAGGCAAACCAAAAGGCATAAAGCCGGATCTGCGGGACCATGACGGATTCAATGGCCTATGAAGAAATCACAGGATAATACTCTGATGTTCAGGCCTCGAAGTACACAGCTCTGAGATAATCTTTGTATCTGAGAATGATGCATCTGGTAATTATCTGGTAATTATAAAAGAATCGCTTCTGCCGCGCGGTGGGAGCGGTTCTTTTTCTATGGTAAAATCGCAGTCATGGAGGGCTATACAATGGGAAAAGAGATACTACATGTCGTACCGCTGCCGTCATCTTATGAATTCACGGAGGGCACCTGCCCGGAAGACCTGCAGGAGAACATCCGTGAGAATATCGGGATGATTCATGACGATGAGGAAGCCTACGAGCTCGATATCACAAAGGACGGTGTCACGATTACCGGTGCACCGGCAGGTATTTTCTATGCACATGTCACCCTGCAGCAGCTAAAACTTCAGTATCCAGATGCGATTCCATGCATGCACATCGAGGACCGGCCCCGCTTTAAATACCGCGGGTTCATGCTCGACTGCAGCCGCCATTTCCTGCCGGAATCGGACGTCATGACGCTCATCGATGCGGCATCGTACTACAAGATCAATAAATTCCACTGGCACCTCACGGATGACCAGGGCTGGCGCATCGAGATTGAGAAATACCCGCGCCTCACGGAGATCGGGGCACAGACCGGCGAAGAGGGAAGGCGGTCGAGATTCTATACGAAGAAGCAGATCCGCCGGATCATCGGCTTCGCGAAGGAAAGAAATGTGGAAATCATCCCGGAGATTGAGATGCCGGGGCATTCGACGGCGGCTATTGCCTCGTATCCGGAACTCGGATGCACAGGCGAATCAATACCGGTCGAAACAGGAACCGGAGTTTTTGCGAACCTCATCTGTGCCGGCAGGGATGAGTGCCTTGCCTTCTGCAAAGATGTACTGGATGAGGTGATGGACATCTTCCCGTCGGAGACGATCCATATCGGCGGCGATGAGGCGAGAAAAGATCACTGGAAAAACTGCCCGTACTGCCAGGCACGCAGGAAGGCCCTCGATCTTCCGGATGAGGATGCTCTGCAGCGCTGGTTTACGGACCAGATTCTGTGCTATCTCAATTCCAGGGGCCGCTCCGGAAGAGTCTGGAGCGATGCCTTCACCGGAAATGACCTCACGGCGGAGAGATATTCTGCGCAGTTCTGGGTGAGCCAGGTTGGCAATCTGAAATATCAGGCAGCCCTCGGGCATGAACTCGTGAACTCCGATACGGCGGCGTACTATTTTGACTACCCGTACCGGGATGAATTTGGCCTTGGAAACTACGGCCACCCGATCAATGTCGACACGATTCTGAATTACGAACCGGTGCCGGCGTGGCTGACGGAGAAATTCGCGAAGCAGATGATCGGGACGGAGTGTGCGCTCTGGACCGAGCACGTGCCGGACCTTGAAACCGCCGTACAGCGGCTCTTTCCGCGCCTTCCCGCGATGGCGGAGACGGCATGGACTGTGAAGGATGCGCGCGACAATGCCTCCTTTGATGAGCGGTATATCGGAACCGCCGCAGAATTTGAAAAGCGCCGCCTCCGCGGCCAGGCCCCGCAGGAGCTGTGGCACTGAGATTGTGTTACGAGTTTATATCTCAGAGTCTATGGCACAGGTTCTATAGCACTGAGACTATGGCACGAGACCAGTCTGCTTCAAATCACGAGAAAGGAGGAATATGCAGCTTTGACTCAGGTGGAGAGGTACGCCGCTTATTCGGGAGGTGAGAAGAAGATGGACAATCTGATCATGACAATCCATGTCATATTCGATAATGCGGAGATAAACACGCTGCAGGGTCCATGGGGAGGAGTCACGTTCATCCCTTTTGAGGCTTCCGTGGAGTCTTCGCTGTTCACCGGGAAAACGCTTCCCGGTGCTGCAGACGTCCAGACGGAAAACC
>Ga0256404_1009454_pt1 | contig 13960 bp, 11 predicted proteins | sample RumenRJG_01DNA_FD_185990 | JGI IMG/M metagenome (GOLD analysis project Ga0256404, IMG submission 185990) | Bovine rumen microbial communities from Lethbridge, Alberta, Canada - RJG_01 | ecosystem: Host-associated > Mammals > Digestive system > Stomach > Rumen | place: Canada: Alberta | collected...
CGCAGGAAACGGCACGCTCCAGGAGACAGAAAACAGAAACTCAGCAATCAATTCGCCGCAAACTTGCGGTCGGAGGGAAACTCAGTTCGCGGCGGGACAGCGGGGTACAGCAGCGGTTGCTGATCGGACTCATAATCCGAGGGACGCAGGTTCGAATCCTGCCCCCGCAATTAGGGGAAATCTTCCCTTTGAGGGAAGGCCTAATGGTCATAACCACCGTAACCTGATACGGGTTGTTAACGGGCAAGAGTCCGGCGGTGGCTCCTTTCTTGGTTCGATAGCTTAACCGGCAAAGCGGCTGACGAAAGTCAGCAGATGCGGGTTCGGACCCCGTTCGAATCATTTTACAGATTTTTCAGGAAGAAGGTGACTGACATGTGTGCTGCAATATCTTTGCAAGGCCTGTATTTCGAAGGCAAGACAAAAGAACGCCTAAACGGCATCGTAAACGTTGCCACTACAGAAGGACAGGAAAACACCTGCAGGTTCTCATTTTGCCGAACTGACGGGACTGTCAGCTTCCTGTCATCGCCACTTCCGACATTTCTGGACCCTATAGTGGAGTTTCAAGAAGACGTGCGAGACCTTGTCGAACAGGTCTGTTTTGCGGAGCTGGATACATTCTCGTAATCCGCAGCTCACAATCTTTTTTCTAGAACCTTTCGATTCGCAATTCTATTTCCCGTTAGTATACAACGCGATAATCAATGCGTGGAAATATGTTTCCAGGTGCCCTATGGCCCGAACGAAACATTTTCTATAGAAAACAAAAAAGAAGAAGGAGTTTTTGTGCTATGAACAGAAACAGAAAAACCAAAAGAAACAAGAGAGCGGCGATTGTAGGACTTGCAGCACTTGGTGTGCTGGGCGTAGCAGGCGCAGGATCTCTCGCGTACTTAACTGACAGCGAGCAGGCGGATAACGTATTCACCGCCGGCGAAGTAAAGCTCGACCTGGAAGAGCCGAACTATCCCGGAAATGATTCTCCGGCTGTTAAGGACCAGACTCCGAACCGCGAGACTGCAAAGGACCCGCAGGTTGAGAATACTGGCGTGAACGACATGGTTGCATTTATGCAGGTATCCATCCCGACCAAGGCATTTACCGAGGTCCATGCGGATGAGAACGGCGTAGTAACCAAGGACGAGAAGGCTGTTAAGCCGCTGTTCTATCTGAAGGATGGCAACGCTCAGAAGTACGACTATGCAGATTCTATGCATGTTGGTGCTAACGATCACTGGACTGTACTGGCTGACTACTATGTAGACAAGGACGGCAACACAGTTACCGCACCGGTCGAGGATGGCGCAAGAATCGTTCGCGTAGGATACAAGGATGTTCTCTCCAAGAGCGAGAAGACCCAGCCGCTGTTTGACAAGGTTCAGATGAAGAACTTCGTTGAGGACGAAATCGCCAAAGGCGAGCTTCAGAAGATTAATGTACAGGCTTATGGTATCCAGGCGGATGACCTTACCACCAAAGCTGGTGACATTGCCGCGCAGGATGGTATGACCGGTGAGACCCTTGCAAAGATTTGGAATCTGTACTATGGCCAGTCCGGCGACAAGATTGCTCCGGATGCAGATACCACTGCAAACAAGAACCTTGAGGGTGATGGCAAAGAGAATCCGACCAAGGATTCCCAGGGTAATGTAATTGTTGCTTCCTTCCAGGATGCTAACGGCAACACTATTCAGGCTACATCCCTTCAGGATGCAGTTGATAGAGCTAACGGTGCAACCATCGTTCTTGAGAACGACCTTACTATCGATGGCTTCAAGGCTAATGCTGGTCAGTCTGTTGATATCGACCTGAATGGTCACGAGCTGACTGTTGGTGATACTGTTGGTTCCGTAGGAACTGAGACTAACGGAATGCAGCTCCTTAAGGGTTCCACCGTTAAGATTTCCAACGGTACCATCCTTCCTGGCGAAAAGTCCAAGATTATGATTCAGAACTACAGCAACCTCACTCTTGAAGACGTTGTTGTTGACGGTTCCGGTTCTAACCTGGTTCAGTATGTTCTTTCCAACAACTGTGGTAACATCACCATCACTGGCGATACACAGATCATCGCTCCGGAAGGCCAGGCTGCTTTCGACCTGTTCTATGGAATGTCTGCAGGTTATGATGACGGAATCTCCGTTGTCTTCGATGACCACTTCACAGGTTATGTAAAGGGTCGTGTTGAATATGGCAAGGCAGGCCGTGTAACTGCCGATGACTGGATGGATAAGGCTTCTCTTGATATCCGCGGCGAAGGTACTTTCGATATCAACTTTGATGCTCCGGAAGGTGCAAACATCGATATCTACGGCGGTGACTTCAAGAACGATGTATCTGCATTCCTTGGAGAAGGCGCAGAGCAGACCGCTGAGACTACCGGCCGTTATATCGTAAGATAATCTGTCAATTACCTATATTTCTCCCGGTGCCTGGTGGTGCCGGGAGATGATTAAAAAAGAGAAAGGATTGAACGATCATGAAAAAGATCAAGAATGTAAAATCCGCTATGGTAGGCCTTTTTGCACTGGGTATTATCGGTGTTGGAGCCGCAGGTTCTCTTGCGTACCTGACCGATGCGGAGCAGCACGTTAACAAAGTTACTGTAGGCGATGTAAAAATGGACCTTACCGAGGAAAACTGGCATGAAAATGACGCAAAGGACGCCGTTCCGAACGAGGTTATCGCGAAAGACCCGATGATTATCAACTCCGGCGTTAACGATGAAATCGTATTTATGACCGTCGAGGTTCCGTTAAAGAATGTTTCAAAGGTTAAGGCGGACGGCTCTGGCGATGGCGCCGACGGTGCCTTCGACAAGAAACTGCAGGAGATCTTCTACTTCCAGAAGAGTGCCGATGCAGGCAAGCAGGCTAATAGTTTTAACCTTGCAGCAGATGGCGCTGATGGATGGAGATTAATCGGCGGTACCACTACTGCCGGCGTTGTTAGTGGCGACAAGGCGGTCTATACATTCGCATACAACCGTAAGCTGGAAGGCTCTACTGCTTATGATGGCTCTACTCAGACCGCAGAAAACAAGCAGACTTCTAAGCTGTTTGACAAGGTTCAGATGAAGAACGTTCTTGAAACTGAGCTCACAAAGGGCGAGACAGAGAATATTGTTGTTACTGCATATGCGATTCAGGCATCCGACATTGTCAAGAACGACAATGCTCCCGAGACATTCAATGCAAACGAGAGAATCAGCGACACAGATCTTGGATTAATCTGGAATATCGTTGGCAAGCAGGGCACTCATGGTGATGGTAACACTGGCACCGCAATTCCGGAAGCCGATCATCACAACACTCTCGACCTGAACGGTGGAGCCAAGACTGACGCTCCGGCACAGTCTGATCCGCAGAATCCGAATCATTAACATTTTGTAATTAAGCTCGAAGATGCGCCCTCGTGGCGCGTTTTCGGGCTATAAGTGAAATAGAGAAGGAGAACTCGACATGCGTAAAAGTTTTGGAGCAAGAATCAGGAACAAGACCGCAATCATCGTAATGACGGCGGTAACCATCCTTGGAATCGGCGCTGCCGGTACGCTGGCGTATCTGACCGATTCTGAGCAGCAGGTCAACACATTCACTGTTGGTGATGTGAAGACTGAACTCGAAGAGCCGAACTGGCACCCGGAGAATGCACGTAACATGGTGCCGTTTCAGGTGGTTCCGAAGGATCCGCAGATTGAGAACACCGGCGAGAATCCCGAGATTGTATTTATGAAGGTGACTGTTCCGGTACGTAAAGTTACCAAGGTAGAAGAGAATGGAACCAAGGATCCGCAGGGTCAGAAGTCCCAGGAGATTGTATACCTTCAGAAGAGTGGTACTCTCCAGGGCACTCATGAAAATGCGTTTAATACGCAGACTGGTGACAACGGTACATGGATTGAGCTGACAGACAAGGAAACCAACACCGATTATGCAACTGTTGACGCAACCGGTTCCGGCACTCGTACTTATGTGTTTGCTTATAACAAGCGCCTTGCAAAAGGAACAAAGACCAGCACTCTGTTTGATCAGATTCAGCTGAAGAGCGTTATTGAAAACGAAATAGCTTCCGGTACTAACTGTGATGTGCTTGTTGAAGCGTTTGCTATTCAGGCAGATAACGTGATGAAGAACGGCACTGCACTGAATACCAGCGGAGAGATTTCTGCTGCAGACCTGGCTTATATTTATGATGCGTTCGTTAACCAGTCCGGCTCTAATACTGGAAGAAGCGCAGCGGAGGGCGAGAAAAACCTTGCCGGCGGTGCTAATAACTGATAACTAATTTGCTTTATGCGGGGCCAGGCAGAAATGTCCTTTGGCCCCGCTTCTTACAATGTGATCTGAAATCGTAAAAGTTGTTCCCGTTTCCATTCAGAAACAGAAAGAGAGGAGACGAAGACATGCGGAAACATATCTTCATGGCGTTAGCGTCAGTACTGATGCTTTGTTCGCCCTATACACAGACGGCGTATGCCGCTGAATATCAGACAGAAGTCATTAACAACGTATCTATCGGGGATGTCAACATCACCCTGAAAGAATACGAGCTGAATGCAAATGGTCAGGAACTGCCGTATCAGAACTATAAAACCATTCGCCCGGGACAGACCGTATCTAAGATTGTGCGTATCACAAACGAGGCTGCGGACTGCTGGATTAGAATTAAGCCGGAATGGTTTGGAGAGAAGGGACTCGGGCTTTCAGATGTCATGCTTGGCGGTATTTCCGCAGACTGGATTAAGGTTGGGGATTACTGGTATTACATGAAGATGCTTCCGCATGGCGAGAGCGTTGATTTCAGCCAGACGGTGACATTCCCGGTTGACTGGGGAAATGAAATCAAGTCGCAGACCTTTAAGCTCCGTTTTACGGCTGATGCAGTTCAGTATGATAATTTTATGCCTGACTGGAGTGCAACCGATACAGATCCGTGGTTTGGAACGGAGATTGAGAAGTGTACACACGATGAGACCGGTGTGCAACAGACAACGGGTGATTCCGTGTTTTCCGTAGAATTTGAAGGCGGCGCAGAGGGCCTGGTTCGTGTAGGAGACGATTTCTTTATGAACTGGGGAGCCCTGATGCCGGGCGACACTATGACCGGAGAGGTTACCGTAGGTAACAGTTATGCTGAGCCGGTACAGATTTGGTTTTATACCGAAAATGTGGATGACGGAAAGCTTCTGGACAAGATTATTCTCACAATCAAGAACAAAGACGTTGTAATCTTCAAGGGCCCGATGAGTAAGGTGACTGACGGAAAGATTCTGCTGGGCACTTTTGCAAAGGGCGAGCACACGAAGCTGACATATACAGTCCATGTTCCGGAAGAACTGAAGAATGAGTTCGCACTGACGAAAACGAAGACGAAATGGATTTTCAAGTGCAACCTGGAAGAGTCAAGGCCTACGCCGGATAAGAAGGATGACAAGAAACACTATACTTCCGGCAATTCCAGCTCCTCCAAGGATAAGACCGTAATAAAGCAGGAGACTCCGGGCGTGGTCGAGATACCTTCTGAAACAACTTCAGAAACCAAGGCAACTGAGGAAGGCGAGCAGAAGAAGATTCACCGCGGAATCCTTGGGGATAGGGAAGATATTCTGCTCGATACGGGTGACCGTATTAAACTTGGGGCAGTGATGCTTGTATTTATCGGTTCCCTGGTGGGCATGGTTGTGCTTCTGAAGAAGCGCAGGAAGGAGCACCGCTATGGTAAAAAAGATTAACGGAATGATAGCTGCTGTAGGCGTTGCGGTTTTTATCCTGGCTCTTGGCGGTACACTTGCTTATCTGCGTGCTATGGATAAAAAGACAAATACTATCAGTGTTGGCGAGAATAAGATAGAGATTACCGAGGATTTTACTCCGCCGGCGGAGATGACACCAGGCTGCAATGCATACAAAAAGAAAGTCAGTGTCAAGAATACCGGTAATACAGATGCATTTGTCCGTGTATTTCTGGATTTTTCAAACATTGAAGCTGTCGAGAACTCATACGTCGCAACATCTGCGCCGAGTTCATTACCGCAGGACCTTGGTGCGTTTACCGATACAATGACGGATGATGAAAAGGCTGCGGCTAAAGAGGCTGCAATCAACAGCATTAAAGCTGCTGGATATAAGTCTTACGACGAGTTCTGGAGCGCCAGCGGGGCAGACAACGACTGGGTTTTTGTGCCTGAAAGCGATTCAGACCCTGTAGTAGGCGGGTTCTTCTATTACACGAAGAGTATTGCGCCAGGTGAGTCAACGCAGGACCTGATTCATTCGATTTGTACCTATTTCCCAACCGCAGGAGAGATTAAACCTTATGAGGTTTTGGTCTTTGCCGAGTCTGTACAGACATTCGACAAAGACGGGGCAAGGTTTGAAGATACGCAGTGGAAGCAGGCATGGGAAGAGTTCCTTGGAAGAAGATAGTCAGTTTAAGCCTCCCTGAATCGGGGAGGCTTTTCCTTGCTCAAAATCGGGGAGAATTCTTGAACAACCTACAGAAATGCAGGTGCTTGTTCCCGTTTTATTTAGCAGAAAGATAAGGCGTCCGTTATCGGACATGTTGTAGGAGAGGTCAACTACCCACTACCCGAAGAGGTAGGGGCTTGTCAATAATGGCAGGCCTGGTTGATTAGCCTAAGCCGGCACAAGAAGTCGTATTGCGAAACCTTGTGTAACGGCTACGTTACCGACGAATACATAGGCACCTGCGGATACTCCACACGTCTGCAGCACTGCGGGTATGTATTAAACATCCCCAAAGGGTAAGGGAAGTGTACATGCCATACAAAACCGTCGGATAACCTTGGCGAAGTGGACCACCCGCGTATGCGGAGAACCCGGCATCATCATGGCCGGAGGCGTAAGCCAACGCTCAATGCATGGCACAAATCGTTCCATGCATTGAGCAAATTCAAAGTCAAAAAACGAAAGGAGGAACGGCATTCCTTTCGCCACCTGCAGAGGTGGGAGTATCCTGCCGTATTATTAGATGAGAGGTGAATTCTATGCACAAATACTTTAAAGAGCTCATTCGTTCTTTACATTCAAAGGGAAAAAGAGCGGCAGCGGCAATTCTCGCGCTGACAATGTTGGTCGGTTCCACTGATTATACCGGCCTTGTTGCGCTTGCCTCCGACAGAGAGTACAGCAATACCCTTAATGGATGGAAGGTATCGTCCGGCTGGGGAAACCTCTCTGATACTTATGAATGGAACGCGGAAAGAGCAGAGACCAGGTCATTTAAGATGATCGTGACCTACCGCGTTGAGAATGCAGACCATGTTGACAAAGAAAAGTATGCTCCGGGTGAGATTACCTTCCGGGTTCCCGGCTTGGGCAATGCGAACCGTGTCAGCGTCAAGAAGGCTTCCGCACTTCCGAGTGATTCCAACAACACTGAGTGGAATTGCTCCTGGGACGAGAACAGTGATGTCTATACATTCACTAACAATGTCGAGATGGATGCTCAGTCCATCAATGGCGGTTTTGAAGTGATGTGGACGCTGTCCGCAAGAGATACCGTAGACCATTACGAGCAGGCAAGAAGCGTGGAGTTTGGGCTGGATGACCAGTTCATTACGCTGCCTCCGCTCCATTTTGAGTTTACGTCTGTCCCGGATGTCGTCAGAATCGGTACATATGACAGCGTTTCTGACAGCTGGAAGCTGCAGAAGTCCTATCTGAGCGCATCAGAATATGGCGCGCAGGATACTGAGACTTATGCATGGTACAACATTGAGACAAAGGGTGATACAGACTATAGAGCCAGGGGCCTGTACTACTCGAACTATTACATTACCCTGGACCTGCCTGATGGTGTAACCAGTGACGATGTTATCATTCAGAGGCTGGATGGAACAACAACCGGACTTGATGAGAATAACGGGTTCTACGAGTTCTCGAACCGCAGGGGCGATATCCTGAATAGCCGAGGCAATGCCGGCAACTACTACCTTGATATGTTCAAGATCGGCTTGAAGAAGAGTACCTTTGATGCTCTCGATGCAAACAATGAATCGACAGAAATCGTCGTCAAAGGACATCTCGACAGACTTTACTATGATGATACAGAGTGGGTAGAAGATGAGCTGGTGGCTGAGGACAATGTTGATGCTGAAGTAACATTCTCTTATCAGGATTATCATTACGATCACGTGCATGTGCATGTGCCTGAAGAGCATGACTACTACTACAGTTACAGCAGATATGCAGAGAAGACGACTCCGTATCGTTACACCGATTACCGATACAGATATCTCGTAGACAATATCTTTAAAGGAAACATTCTGAATTTCTCGTTCGGCGGGAACTTTGGCGTGTATTTAAAGGATGCCGGACATGACGCATATGACTATGACCAGTACAATCTCGTACTGGATGACGGTGCTCCGGCAAATGCTCCTGCCGGAGTCAGCAGGAAACTTGCGCTGGCAAGGAGAACCGGGGCAACTGCCTCTGACCTTGTTAAGCCGACCGGCAGACTGCTTTCCATTGATGATGTGGTGGATGCAGACGAAATGTCTAAGGTTGAAGAAGGGTTTGAGGACTGGAACGACATTGAGTGGGCAGATGGTGCTCATGAGACACAGGATGCGCCCGAGGATGGAAAGACTTATGGCGAGATTCGCGAAGAGGAAGATATTCCGGACGATTTAACGTCCGGTTCCGGTAAGTCTGAGGAAAAGGGTGTTGTTGAGAATGTAGTTAACGCCGCAAAGTCCCTCCTGATTACTGATGTTCAGGCGGACGAAAAGGCAACCTCGTCCGAGATGTCCGACCAGAGAAGAATCATGAAGGCTTTGTCGAATGGATACGTTATCGACAAGGATCTGACCTGGGATCTTATGACCGGTGATGACAAAATGATTGTTCTGCTGAACGATGGTACTTTCCGTGATGTAACCACAGAAGAGTATGACATGGTGTATATCACCCTTGCGCCTTCACAGTACCCTGTGCAGGTGTTTTATACCACTGACCCGGATAACGTGTCCGGCTATGACGACTATGTGCTTGCAGAAGAGTTTAATCAGGTTACTGATACTACAACGGTTAGTCTGCCTGACGGAGCCAAGGGCGTGTTCGTCAAGGTGTGCGGCATTACCGGCAGTTTCTACTATTACCCGAAGGTTGGCGTGAGATTCCATTTTGATGTGAACCGCGAGGCCGAGACCGAGTATGAGAAGCGGATTGACCGTGCAGGATATATTCGCAACTATGCGTATTTCCGGATGCTTTACCAGGATGAAGTAGAAGGAGAGGCGGTGACAATCAATGATATGCCGTCCAACGCAACTGCATATACCGGAACTTATGGCCCGATCCTTGCAGAGAGAGACGTCAATCTGTACGGAGAGTATCCTTATCGTATTTACGATAACGTATATCTCCGCAATCCTTACTATGAAATCGATACAACTGTGGACTTTAAGAGACTGACAGGCAGTCAGAAGACAGGTTTTACGGGTGTAGTCAATGCAACCGGCAATATCATCTACCGGGGCGATGGCGACGTGTCCGGAGAACTTCATCAGTTTTCGATGTTTACTACAGCAAATGAAAACCTGTATACCAACGCAAATGCGAACTTCAATGTAAGCGGAACAGGTTATGACCTTGATGGAAATGATTATTCCGGGCCTCCGGCCAACCTTGGCCGCAGTTCAGCGCAGCTTGACCGCGCTTCAGCCCATTTGATGCAATCCGCAGTTCAGCCCATGCTGGCCGCAGTTCAGCACACCAGTTAAACCTTATTCTTTTTGTTTACCCGCTCGTTAGAATTACAGGAGGAGCATGGCTCCAAATCTAACGAAGGGAGGCCAAAAGAATGGCCAGAAAAATCAACGTGAAGCTCATCATGGAGCTTCGGGATGCCGGATTGTCACGAAGTACGATCGCATCCACAAGACACATCTCAAGGCATTCCGTCAGTGAGGTTTTCAACATCGCTGACGAGAAGGGCATTCGCTACGACGATGTCCGCGCTCTTGAGGAACCGGCGGTCTACCGCCTCTTCTACCCAGAGAAGTTCGCGAACGAGACCTTGTACGGCGATCCTGATTACGAACACGTGCATCAGGAACTGAAACGGGTAGGCGTCACTCTCAAACTTCTCCATGAGGAATACGTCGAACGCTGCGAGCGTAACGGCGAGATCCCAATGGGCAAGACCAAGTTCAACGAAGGTTATGCCGATTTCACCATCGCCAACCGGCTCACCAACCATCTTGAACACAAGCCCGGTGAACGAGCGGAAGTCGACTGGTCCGGCCCGACCATGCACTACGTTGACATGGACACAGGCGAACTGATTACAGTGTACCTGTTCGTCGGAACGCTCCCGTACAGCCAGTATTCGTATGTCGAACCGTGCCTGGACATGAAGATGGACACTTTTATTCGGTGCCATATCCGCATGTATGAGTACTTTGGCGGCGCTCCGGTACGGACCGTATGCGACAACCTCAAGACCGGTGTTGTATCCCATCCCAAGGAAGGCGAGATCATCCTGACCGATGATTATGCGGCTCTGGGCTCGCATTACATGACGGCGATCATGCCTGCAGGCGTCAGGAAACCGAAACAGAAACCTTCTGTAGAAGGCACGGTCGGAAAGATCGCCACCGCCATCATCGCCCGGTGCAGGAACGACTTGTATTACTCCTTCGCAGAACTCAAAAAGGGCGTTGCTGACAAGCTCTATAAGTTCAACCATGAGGCTTTCCAGAAACGCGAAGGCAGCCGTTATGAGGTACTTCAGGAAGAAAAGGAATTCCTCCGTCCGCTCCCGGATGTCCCTTATGAGATCGCCGAGTGGGTCTATGGCCGGGCCGTAAACCTCGACTTCCATGTCGTGTACAGGAAGAACCGGTATTCCTGCCCGTATCAATACGCAAAGAAGAAGGTGGATCTGAAGATCTCTGACCGTTTCGTGGAGATCTATTACAAAGGCGAACGTCTGACAACACACAACCGCTTTCCGGATTACATGAAGAACAAGTACTCTACACATCCGGAAGACATGCCGCCGGCATTCCGCAACATCGTCCAGTGGGATGACGAACGGATCCGGAACTGGGCGAGCTCCGTCGGGAAATCCACCCGGCAGGTCATCGACCGGATCTTCGGCAGTGTCAGCATAAAAGAACAGGGCTATAATCCCTGTCTCGCCGTTCTCCGCCTCAGCAGGACGTATACAGATGCCCGTCTGGAAACCGCCTGTGAGCTTGCTATCAGCAGGGGGATTAAGGTGCCCCGTTACCACCACCTTAAAGCAATCCTGACGGCGAATCAAGACATCACTTATAAAGAGTATCAGGAATCCGAATCCTCTTCCGATGATCTCTCCATGGGATACCTTCGAGGCAGTGACTACTATCGGAAGGGAGGTGCTCCCGATGCTGAATGATGAGACCAGGAGAAAGCTCCGCCTTTTGAATGTCGGTGAATTCATAGAGGAACTTGAAATACAACAGCAGGATCCTCAAACGCTGGCACTTCCCTTTGATGACCGGTTTCAACTGCTGACAGACAGCGTCTATCAGCGGAAATACAATGAGAAAGTGCAACGACTGATCAAGAACGCAAAGTTTCGTCTTCCAAAAGCGGATATCCATGACATCCTGTACGTGGATAAACGCCCTCTCAACCGGGGCATTATCGCCGATCTGGCCAGCTGCCGATTCGTCGATGACTGCCGCAGCATTGTATTCCAGGGATACCCCAGCTCTGGAAAGACCTTCCTTGGCTGTGCGATGGCAAAAGAAGCCTGCCGTGCTCAGCACAAGGCCAGATATATCCGACTCCCGGATCTCCTGGAAGAATACGCTGAGAAGTCAGTACTTTCCGGCGGAAAGAACAAGGTACTTAACAAGTATGCATCTTTCAAGGTACTGGTTCTGGACGAATGGCTGATGCCGGAACTGTCAAAGGCCGATGTTGAGTTCCTTCTGGAACTGACAGAGCGCCGCTTTGACTGCACTTCCACGATCTTCTGCACGCTTTATAAGCGTGAAGACTGGGTGAAACGCCTTCGCGGTGGAACCTATGCGGAATCTATCGTTGAGCGCTTCGCGCACAACACCACATGGGTGGAAACCGGCGATGTAAATATGCGGCAGTATTTGTCCCATGCCTGACGACCTGGGCTGAACTGCGGCCAACCTTTGCTAAACGGCGATTCCCGTGCGCTGAACGCGCTTCAGCGCATGGGCTGATCGCCCGGAATAATCAATCATATTCTAATATATCTCTGCTCCGCCTTCCTGGTTGCCTGCCTTGCGGGAAAACTCCTGATCACTGTGTCTGATTTTCTGTAGCAATGACAGACTAGTCATAGATTTCATCCCGAAACGGATTTTCCCTTAATTTTTTCCTGCCATGATGATTTCTCTTTTGTTCGTCGAGATTTGGCACCCTCGTGGATGGGGAGTTATCATCTCTCTTCTACTGCAGTGGCAATATACTGCTCAATCTCTCTAGTGATGAATCTGATATTGTCCAAACTCATCACTTTGTTTCCCATATTAGCGATAATACTATCTGAATCAAGAGTAATATTCATTATTTTTTGGACTTGTTTAACATAATAGGCGATTTTGTACTGAATATACTCTGTCTTTTCTTCTTTAGTTAGCAGAACCATTTTATAAACCAAGTCAAAGCGTGATCGCAATTCCGCAGGAATCTTTCTGTTAAATTCGTTTTCGTCAATATTAGAAGTAAATATAACGATGTATTTATTCAAGTCGTATTCTCTACCCTGAGAATCTGTAAATTTTCCATCTGCAAGCAACTCGAGGAAGAAATTATGTACCTCCTGACTGGCTTTTTCAAATTCATCAATTAGAATGACAGTTGACTTGCTCTCTGCTATCTTGCTTGACAGTTCCCCTTTACTGCTTCCAACGTATCCGCGAGGACTGCCTATTAGACTGCTTAACGCATTATGATCACTGTAATTTCCTAAATTAATCTTGATGTATCTCTCATTTGGCGCAAGGAAGTCGTGTAAAAGCTTTGCTGTTAAAGTCTTACCAATTCCGCTCGGTCCACATACAAACGCAGAGAACACTTTCCGTTCTCCAAGTTTATTAAAAAGACGAAATCTTTTTATTTCTTGGATCAGCCTTATTTTGAATTTTGAATTGCCGAATAAATGTTCATTTAAAAAAAACTCTAACTTGGTTATGGCATCGTCTTTACAATCAACAATATTCGTTACTGTGCGATCATCTAACTCTAACAATTTCTCCAACGGTTCACTATCGCTGAAAAAATAAAACAATACATTCTGAATATCGCTAGCATATTTTTTATCAACGATGCACTTCTTCCTTCCAATCTCGTCTCCAACAAGTTGAAGAACGGTTATAAAATGTCCGCTCCAAACATCCACTCTCTCATTGTCCCCTGATATCAACAAAGAGAAATCGTAATACTCTTGCTTAAAAGGCGGAATAGTAATAGATTCTTCTTCCTTTCGCGGGGCACTTCTAACAGCTTCAATAATATTCATTTCTTGTGCTGTCAGTATCTTAATATTCTTGAGCTGAATCTTTTCGACAATCGCATCCCAGTTCTTCCTGTCATAGGTATATAGTGTTAATCCTGACATTTTTTGTCCTCACACGTTCAATTCTTGAACAATCGCAATCACATCAATATAGTGCATATCTGCTTTTGAATCAAATAATCGTGTATTTGTTTCTGCGGACTCATCTGCCGTCTCCATTTCGCAGTTTGGTTCCTTGCTTTTATATGCTGAAAGTAAGCACTCAATAGCCAGTACCTTTTAATCTTACCATATTCCTGAGATAATGACCTATAACACTATACTTTATCGTACGAATTGTGCGATTTACGCGATTCGCTCGATTCTTTCAGGAGGATTGTCTCATGAATGTTAAGCAAAAGCTCCATCAAGCCCATCTGACAGAATGGGCTGCCCTTTT
>Ga0256404_1009455_pt1 | contig 13960 bp, 15 predicted proteins | sample RumenRJG_01DNA_FD_185990 | JGI IMG/M metagenome (GOLD analysis project Ga0256404, IMG submission 185990) | Bovine rumen microbial communities from Lethbridge, Alberta, Canada - RJG_01 | ecosystem: Host-associated > Mammals > Digestive system > Stomach > Rumen | place: Canada: Alberta | collected...
GGCTTCTTCCACGCCGACCCGCACCCCGGCAACATCTGGGTGAGAGGCGGCCGCATCGTCTGGCTCGACCTCGGCATGATGGGCCGCCTCTCGAACCGCGACCGCACGGCCATCCGCAAGGCGGTCATCGCGCTCGCGAACCATGACACGTTCGAGATGAAGACCGCTGTGCTCGCGCTCGGCGTGCCGCGCGGCCACATCAACCACACGGCGCTCTATCAGGATATCGACGCGCTCTTGGCGCAATACAGTTCGCTCGATTTCCGCGAGCTCAAGATGGGCGTTCTGACGCGGCAGATCATGAACATCCTGCGCGTCCATCACATCGCCTGTCCGCAGGGGCTCTCAATGTTCGCGCGCGGCGTGCTGACCATCGAGGGCGTCATGCGGCTCATCTGCCCGAAGGTCAGCTTTGTCGAAATCTTTGCCAAGAGCCTCCAGCTCAACTTCAAGAAGAACTTCAGCTGGAAGGAAGAGGTGCAGAAGGCGCGCCGCGAGGGCTACATCCTCATGCGCAAGTCCATGCAGCTCCCCGAACAGATTTCGGACATCCTCAAGATGACGATGAGCGGCCAGACGAAAGTCAACCTCGACCTCACAGGCTCCGAGGAACCGCTCCGGCACGTCGACAAGATGGTGAACCGCGTCATCGTCGCCGTCCTCACGGCGGCGCTGCTCTTAGGTTCGAGCACCATCTGCACGACGAACATGACGCCGAAGATTCTCGAGATACCGCTTCTCGGGTTCATCGGCTATCTTCTCGCATTTTTTCTGAGCCTCCGGCTCATCTGGGACATTCACAAAGGACGTTGACCAAAGACTTTTTGCAAGACAATGCATCCGAAGAGTTTTTCGGGTGCATTGCCTTGCATTTTTTTATCCCTATGTTATCCTGTTGGTAGCAATCAAGGAGGACTTTTCATGCATCGTTTTGATCCACGCATCTATCTCTTCACGCTCGGCCACTTCTCGGTCGACTGGGCGCAGGGCGCGATTCCGGCGCTGCTGCCGTATTTCATCGCGACGTGCAACCTGAACTATCAGGACGCTGGCACGCTGATTTTTGCGAACATCCTGCTGTCATCCATCGCGCAGCCGGTCTTCGGCTACTATGCCGACCGCGTGTCGAAACCGTGGTTCGTGCCCGCAGGCCCGATTATCAGCGGCGTGAGCCTCGCTGTGCTGCCGTTCGTGACGGATTACTGGCTCATCTTCCTCTGCTCGATGTTCTCGGGCTTCGGCTCGGCCGTCTATCATCCCGAGGCCGCGCGCATGGTCAACGGCCTTGCGGGCGCGCAGAAAGGCAAGGCGCTCGGCGCGTTCTCCGTTGGCGGCAACGCGGGCTTTGCCGTCGGCCCGATGTTCGCAGGCTTTTGCGCTTACGTGTTCGACATTCACGGGCTCGTGTTCTATGGCGTGCTCAACGTCGTCGCGGCTCTTCTCATTCATCGCTACATGTCGGGCATCCTCGCCGACCTCGCGAAAGAGAAGCGCGCCGAGCAGACGGCGCATGCAGGACTCGTGCAGGAAAATGACTGGCCGTCGTTTGGCAAACTGTCGCTTGTGATTCTCGCACGTTCGACAGGGTTCTGCGTCTGCAACGCGTTCATTCCGCTGTTCTGGATCCATGTGCTCGGCACGTCGGAATCCACCGGCAGCTTCGCGCTGACGCTGCTCTTCACGCTCGGCGCGTTCATCACGTATTTCGGCGGCATCCTGTCTGACCGCCTCGGCTTCATCAAGATGCTGCGCGTCTCGTTCCTCGTGATGATTCCCGTCATGTTCCTGCTCGTGCGCTGCACAGATGCCATAGTGGCGACCATCCTGCTCGTCCCGGCCGCATTCGCGCTCTTCGCGCCGTACAGCGGCATCGTCGTGCTCGGCCAGACGTATCTTGGCAAGAACATCGCATTCGCCTCGGGCGTGACGCTCGGCCTCCAGGGCACGCTCGGCGGCCTCGTGACCCCGCTCGTCGGCCGCGCCGCCGACAGCTACGGCATCGTGACCGCGCTCCAGATTCTCTGGCTCGTCGCCGTCCTCGGCGCCGTCGCATCGTTCACGCTGCATACGCCAGAGTCGCTGAAAAAGAAGGAAAAACGAGAAGCGTGAAGAATAGAGAAAATGAAAGGATATGAGCTGAAGGGCAGATGACTTCTCGAAAGGTCGTGCAAGACATGAAAAAAGAAATTCCTTCCGCCACACTTGATGCCATTCGGACATACGCCGAGGGATTGCAAATGATTTATGGAGAAGCTCTTGTGCGTATCACGTTGTTTGGTTCGTATGCGCGTGGCGATTTTACGGATGAATCGGATATTGATATTTTTGTCATTGTCGATCTTGCAGAGGATGAACTTATTCGTTTTCGCAAAGCGATGGTTCACTTGACTTTTGAAACAAACTTGGAATATGATATCGACATTGAACCTGTTATTATGAGCTTGGAAGAATACTGCCGATGGGTTGAGACGCATCCTCTCTTGAAGGATGTTCAAAAAGACGGGGTGAGTCTCTATGAAGCCGCTTAAGTCAGATGATGTCGGAACGATGGAAGATTTTGCTGCAGTAGCTCTGAAAAAATCGGATGAAAGATTGCGAGCGGCATCGGTACTTTATGAAGATGCTTCTACGCATGGCGGCACATACGATGATGTAGCCAATCGCACCTATTATGCTGTTTTTTCAGCAATCCAGGCGATTCATGTGCTGGACGGGAAGTTCTTCAAGCGTCACGGCCAGGCAATCGGCGAATTCAACAAAGTTTATCTCAAGAACGAAATCTTTGATCGATCCTATGGAGATGTCATCACAGATTTGATGCTTTGTCGTCATGCGGGTGATTATAGTTTGAAGCTGAAGGTTACAAAAGAAATTGCAAAAGAGAATTTAGATGTCGCGAAGAAGATTGTCAAAGATATTCGTGCATATTGTTTTGGACGTTCACTGAAAATCAAGGAGGTATATACGAAGCTCTGTGAGGATTCGGGAACCTCGATTGGTGGCGAAGGAGTATCGACAACATGATACGAAAAGCAGAAAGAAAGGACATCGCAGCCATCGGTGAGACGTATACCGAGCTTTTGACGCACGAGAAAAAGCATGGCGGCTTTTCGAATTGGGAGCTCGGCGTCTATCCGACGGTCAGAGTCGCAGAAGAAAAAGTGCCGTGCGGCGAAATGTTTGTGCTGGAAGAAGACGGCAGGATTTGCGCGAGCATGGTACTCAACAGCGACCAGGCGGAAGAATATGCGGCGGTACCGTGGAAGTATGAAGCCGCATCCGCGCAGGTGCTCGTCATCCACACGCTCTGCATCCCGCCGCAGCAGGCGGGCAGGGGTTATGGCACGCAGATGGTCGCGTATGCCAAAGAATACGCAATTGCTCATGGATGCACGGTCATCCGCATCGATACGTACGCGCACAACGAGCCCGTCAAACAACTTTATCAGAAGAACGGCTTCCGCATTGCAGGATGGGGAAAGATCAAGCTGCAAGGGCTCATTGACGAAGACCAGGTCTATCTGGAATGTTGGCTGGCATAAGGGTGAATGATTCGCTCGTTTTGCGCACGGTTCTTCCAGGAATGGAAAAATCGTGCGCTTTGTGCTAGAATATTCCGAGATATAAGTGTTACTCTGTCAATGGGAGGAGTCATCATGAGGGGTATTCGCGGGGCGATTACGGTGGAACAGGATGAGAAAGAGGCAATCTGGCAGGCGGCGGCTGAGATGGTCACGGCCATGCTGCAGGAGAACGGCATCGCGCCCGAGGACATCGGTGCGGCCATCTTCAGCCAGACAGAAGACCTTGTGAGCGCGTTCCCCTCGGCTGGCGTGCGAAGCCGCGTGCCTGGCTTCGACCTCGTGCCGCTCTTCGACGCGCGCCAGCTCGCCATCGAAGGCAGCATCCCGATGTGCATCCGAGCGCTGCTGCTCGTCGATACCGACCGTGCACAGCGGGACATCCATCATATCTATCTCGGCCGCGCGAAGAAATTGCGGCCTGACCTTGCAAAATGAACGACAGAGAAAAAAGGAAGGCTGCGCTCGCGGATGAGTGCAGCCTTCCTTTTTCTCTTGCCTCTTTTATTTCACGATGACGGAGACGCCGTCGGGGATGATGGTGACGTTCGGATGGTTGATGCCTTTGGCTTTGAGGACATCGCGCGCCATGACGAACGCCTCGTCGATGTTTTTGGCGTATTTGATATGCATGTCCTCAATCATCTGCTGCGGGGCTTTTGTGACCATGATGATGGTGTACTTGAGCAGCATGCGCAGGAGAATCTGGGATTCCCACTGGTCAAAGACGGTCTCGCTCCTCTTTCGGGAGAGGATTTCATCCATAGCCTGCTGGAGGTTCGTAGCGTTTTTGAGCGTCTGGTAGAAGTCCTCGCCGCCGTGACCGTCTGTGCAGGCCGAGACGTCGATGATGACGCCGCCGTCTTTGCAGGTCGCTTCTGCGGCTGTCATGCCCTTGACAGACTGGTAGATGTTCTGGTCGAGTGGGTAGCCGCCGTTCGTCGTGACGACGATGTCAGCGGGGACGGGCTTTACGCCCGCGAGCTTCATCTCGAATTCGCAGCCCGCGTAGTGCGCCTGTTCGCGGTCGCCAGCGAACGCGGCGATGACTTTCTTGTCCGCGTCGATGACGACGTTGCAGATGAAGGCGAGCTTTGCAGCTTTCGCGGCGTAGAGCATGTCGCGGTGAATCGGGTTGCCTTCGAGGATGCCCGTGCGTGCATGGGGACTGTTGATGAATTCCGAGCAGTGGTTCGCGAGGACGGTCACTTTGCTCGCGATGCCGGGCAGCACGGACTTGCGGCCGCCGGACATGCCCGCGAAGAAATGCGGCTCGATGAAGCCTTCGGCGACGAGCAGGTCGGTCTCGACCGCATAACGGTTGACACGACATTCGCCGCCCGAGGGCAGCGTGCCGATGCTGACCATGTCCTCGTCCTTGCGGCTGTTGTGGATGACGAAATGTTCATGGTCGGCGATTTCCGCGCCGTACTTCGCAACGAGTTCGTCATGCGTCGTCGGGCGGTGCATGCCGGTCGCGATGAGAATCGTGATGTCAATGTCGGGACTGCCTTTGCGGAGCTCGGCAAGGAGCTGCGGCATGATGACGTGGCTCGGGACGGGGCGCGTGTGGTCGCTGGAGATGATCGTGCAGGTCTTCTTGCCTTTTGCGAGCTCGTTGAGGCGCGGACTGCCGATCGGGTGGGCGAGCGCCTCGGCGACGAGCTCTTCCTCGGACGCTTTCGCGGTGTACTCGTGCGCATGGGAGACGAGGACGCCGGCGACATCTTCCTCAGGCAGCGAGAATGTGACCTTTTCTTTGCCGAACGGGACGGAGAATGACTTCATCACAGTTTTCCTCCACCCGTCTCAGCGGTAACAGCCGTGATGATGCCCGCGGCCGCCGTTATAATAGCAGTCGCCATCGCACTCGCCAGAGTATGGGCAGTCGTTCTGGTAGCGGCAGACAGGAGCATATTCCTCGGCGGGCTTCTGCTGGGCGGCGAGCACGGGCAGGGCCATCAGCATGCAGAGAATCACGAGCGTTGAAATTTTAATGAACATGATAGGCACCTCGTTTCAAATTGTTTTTCTTTATTATACCAGAAGTTCTAGAAAAAAGCGAGGGAAATCAGGACGAAAATGAATCTTTCTTGACGAATAGGGATGGCTCTGCTAAATTGAATGAAGAAAGAAGGGGACGGGAACGTGAAATTCGGAGAATTCATGGTGCAGCTCAAGAAAGGTGTGCCGCATGTGCTGCTGCTCGCGGGCGAGGAGCGCTACTACATCGACCGCGCGCTCGAGGCCGTGCTCGCGCGCCTTTTCCCTGACGGCGGGCAGCGGGACGGCCTGACGAAGCTGACGGGCGACGTCGATGGCGACCAGCTCATCGGGCTCCTCGAGACCGTGCCGTTCCTGATTCCACAGAATGTCGTCGTCGTCGAGGACACGACGTTGTTCCGCACGTCGAAGAAGAGCGCGGAGGCGGGCGGCGATGGAGGCGCAGGAGCCGAGGCAGCAGAGGCTGCAGGCGGCACGAAGCGCGGCAAGGGCGCGAAGTCATCCGCCGACAAGAAGCTCGAACGGCTGCAGGCCGAGCTCCTCGCGATGCCGGATTTTTCATACGTCATCTTCGTCATGGGCGAGAAGCCGGACAAGCGCAAGAAGCTCACGAAGACGGTCGAGAAGGCGGGGCTCGTGCTCGAGGCCGAGCCCGTGCGCGCCTGGAACATCAACGACTGGCTGCAGGGAAAGCTCCAGTCCATGAACAAGGACCTTGACCGTGACGCCTACGAATATTTCGTCAATGCCGTCTCGATGATGCAGCAGATTTCGCTGTCGTATCTCGACTCGGAGTTTGACAAGATTGCGCTGTTCTCGAAGGCGCGGCGCATCACGAAGCAGGAACTCATCGAAGTCTTCGCAGGGCTGCCGGAGGTCTCGGTCTTCGCGCTCATGGACGCCATCAGCGCGAAGGATGCGAAGAAGGCACTGGCGCTCCTCACGCGGCAGCTGGCCGACGGAACGTATTTCACGGTGCTTCTCGTGCTGCTGGCACGCCATGTGCGCCAGCTCTGGCAGGTGCGCTTGCTGATGGCGGACGGTGTGCGCGGCAAGGCGCTCGCAAAACCGCTCGGCCTCCATCCGTTCATCGCGGAAAAGCTCGGGCGCTCGGCTGCGCGTTTTTCGGACGCGCAGCTGCGGCAGTCGTTCCTCGACATCGCGGATGCCGACTATGCGATGAAGACGGGGCGCGGCGGCAACGAACTCCTGGAGCATATCGTCATCGAGCTCTGTGCGTGAAAAGGTTTACAAAGCTGTAATCCCGAAGTGCTAAGATGAACGTCGTTCCATGAAATTTTGGATGTTGGGAAAAGGGGATTTCAGATATGAAGGTCTTGGTGACAGGCGGCGCGGGCTTCATCGGCTCGCATCTCGTGCGGCTCTTGCAGGCGGAGGGTGAGCAGGTCGCTGTCGTGGACAATTTCACGACGGGACTGCGCGAAAACCTTCCGGCAGGCACGGAGATTCACGAATGTGACGTGACGGGCGAAGCGCTCGGGGACATCTTTGCAGAGGGCCATTTCGACGCCGTCGTGCACCTCGCGGGGCAGACGACCGTCCATGTCTCGATGGCCGATCCGGAGCTCGATGGCACGCAGAACGTCGTCGGCTCCATCCATGTGCTCGAGCAGGCGCGGAAATACGGCGTCCAGCGCGTGATCTTTGCTTCGACGGCTGCGAGCTATGGCGATGTGCCGGAGGATCATCTGCCGATTGATGAGTTCGAGCCGCTCGCGCCGCTGTCGTTCTATGGCCTGTCGAAAGTGACAGTCGAGCATTATCTCGATCTTTATCACAAGGCCTACGGTCTTGACTATGTCGTGCTGCGCTTCGCGAATGTTTATGGCGAGCGGCAGGGCGACGGCGGCGAGGGCGGCGTCATCAGCATCTTCGCGCGCCGCATCGCCGAAGGGAAGACCATCACGATCTATGGCGACGGTCATCAGACGCGCGACTTCATCTACGCGGGCGACATCGCGCGCGGCATCGATGCGGCACTCCGTACGGAGCACACGAACCGCGCCTACAACCTCTCGACGCAGACGGAGACGAGCCTCAAAGAGCTCGTCTCCGTGCTCAGCAAGGTCGCAGGGAAGACGATCACGCCGGACTTCGCCGAGGCACGCAAGGGCGACATCTACCAATCGCTCCTCGCGAATGGCCGCGCGCGCCGCTCGCTCGGCTGGGCGCCGCAGACGAGCCTCGAAGAGGGCTTGCGGCGGACATATGAATATTTCCTTCACAAGTGAGAGGTTACGTTGCGAATTGCAAAGCAGGGGCCAGCATCCCGATGTGGATGCTGGCCCCTGCTTGTTTTGTTCTTTCTTACACGAGTTCTTACACGAGCCCCTGCGCCATCATGACTTCTGCGACATTCGAGAATGCCGTGATGTTTGCGCCGGCAACGAGATCGTCCGGATCTGCATATGCCTCGGCATTCTTTTTCGCCTGCGTGTAGATGTTCTTCATGATGCCCTTGAGACGCTCGTCGACTTCCTCGAACGTCCACTGCAGGCGCTCGGAGTTCTGCGCCATTTCGAGCGCCGAGACGGCGACGCCGCCGGCATTTGCAGCTTTCGCCGGGGCGAAGAGCACTTTGTGTTCCTGGAAATAGGCGATGGCGTCGAGCGTGGACGGCATGTTCGCGCCTTCGCCGACGGCTGTGACGCCATTGGCCACGAGCGTTTTCGCGCTCTCGAGGTCGATTTCGCGCTGCGTTGCACAGGGAAGCGCGATGTCGCATGCGACCGTCCAGACGCCCTTGCAGCCTTCGTGATACTCTGCCTGCGGATGCGTTTCGACGTATTCCTTGATGCGCCCGCGGCGGACTTGCTTGATCTCCTTGACGGCGTCGAGGTCGATGCCGTTGGGATCATAGACATATCCATTCGAATCGGAGCACGTCACGACCTTTGCGCCGAATGCCTGCGCTTTCTCGATTGCGTACTGGGCGACGTTGCCCGCGCCGGAGACGACGACGACCTTGTCCTTGAGGTCGATGCCCTTCGCGTCGAGCATGTTTTTGACGAAATAGAGGAGGCCGTAGCCCGTCGCTTCCGTGCGTGCCAGCGAGCCCCAATAGTCGATGCGCTTGCCCGTGAGGACGCCAGCATCATAGCGGTCGCGGATGCGCTTGTACTGGCCGAACAAGTAGCCGATCTCGCGGCCGCCGACGCCGATGTCGCCGGCCGGGACATCGACATCCGGGCCGATGTGGCGATAGAGTTCCGTCATGAAGCTCTGGCAGAAACGCATGACTTCGGCATCGGACTTTCCATGCGGGTCAAAATCCGATCCGCCCTTGGCACCGCCGATCGGGAGCCCCGTCAAGGCGTTCTTGAAGACCTGCTCGAAGGCGAGGAACTTCAGGATGTCGAGGCAGACGCTCGGATGGAAGCGCAGTCCGCCTTTGTACGGGCCGAGGGCGCTGTTCATCTGCACGCGGAAACCGCGGTTTACCTGGACTTCGCCCTTGTCATCCTGCCAGACGACGCGGAACGATACGACGCGTTCTGGCTCCACGAGGCGCTCGAGCAGCTTCTGCTGTTCATATTCCGGGTGCGCGTCCAGGACAGGGGCGATGGTTTTGAGGACTTCGGTGACCGTGTCTTTGAACTGCTTCTGATCCGGGTCGCGCTGCGCGACGAGATCGAGGATGCGTTCGACATAAGCATTGCTGTTTGACAAAGAGATGCACTTCCTTTCTTTATTTGATTAAAGTATACAGTATCGGTGTATTCTTGTAAAGCAAAATTTGGTGGGTTTGCATTTTTCAGACAGATTTCTTCTTTGGAAAAATCCAATACATCATGCTGCACGCTTCAAACAGGAAAATCTGGAGGAGGTGTCGAACTACGAAAACAGGTACATAGAAAGGAGGAAGTGCTAAGTAACTAAAATCATAGACAACCAATGAAAAATATGCCATAATGTGTTTATGGAGGATTTGCGACCATGAACACATCGAATATCAAAAACTATAAGCCCAAGGATTTTGCGGAACTTCTCGGGGTAAGCGTCAAAACGTTGCAACGGTGGGACAGAGAAGACATTTTGAAAGCCTATCGATCGCCGACAAACCGAAGATATTACACGTACGACCAATACGTGAAATTCAAAGGCGGAGCCTTGGACGATGGGCGCAAAACCGTCATCTATGCCCGCGTCTCCACAAGGAACCAGAAAGACGATCTTACAAGTCAGGTGAAATTCTTGCTGGATTACTGCAACGCCAAGGGCATCATTGTTGACGAATGCATCGAAGATTTCGGAAGCGGGCTCAATTACAACCGGAAGAAATGGAACCGTCTCTTGGAAGACGTGATGGCACAAAAAGTCAAGACCATCATCGTCACGCACAAAGATCGTTTCCTCCGCTTCGGCTTCGACTGGTTCGAGCGCTTCTGCTTGAAATACGGCACGCGCATCCTCATCGTCAAAAACGAAACCCTCTCGCCGCACGAAGAACTCGTGCAAGACATCATATCCATCCTCCATGTATTCAGCTGTCGTCTCTATGGACTGCGCAAATACAAGAAAGAAATCAAGGAGGAATACCCGGATGTTAAAGAGTTACAAGACGGAGATCCTTCCGACGCGTGAGCAACGCGACAAGATCCGTCGTTCCCTCGGCATCTGCCGCTGGCTCTACAACGAATACATCGCGCGGAACAAGCGCCTTTATCATATGTACCAGCGCGGCTGCCTTGATGAGCGCCAGAAACATTTCCTCACGGCGATGGATTTTGACAAATTCGTGAACCACCATCTGAAAAATACGGACGAGCTTGCCTGGATCAACGAATGCGGTTCTAAGGCGCGGAAGAAAGCCATCACGAATGCGGAAACAGCGTTCCAGAAGTTCTTTCACGGCAAGGCAGGCTTTCCGAAATTCAAGAAGAAGAGCCGCCAGTCCGTCGGCATCTACTTCCCGAAGAACAACAAGGGGGACTGGACGATTGAACGGCATCGCATCCAGATTCCGACCATCGGCAAGGTGCGACTGAAAGAATTCGGCTACCTGCCTGCGGGAGCGATGGTGAAAAGCGGCGTTGTCTCACAGAAAGCTGACCGCTTTTACGTGTCCGTCGTCCTCAACATGCCGGCTCCGCAATATGCCAAGCCCAGAGGCGAACCGCTCGGCATCGACCTCGGCCTCAAGGATTTCGCCATTCTCAGCGATGGCACGAAATTCAAGAACATCAATAAAACAGTTGACGTCCGGCGACTGGAGAAAAAGTTACGGCGCGAGCAAAGGCGCCTGTCGAGGAAACTCGAATGCAAGAAAAAGAAAGGAAGTGACAAACCTGCTGCATTCTTTGCAAATATCTCAAAAAATGTGTTGAAGGTTCAGAAGCTGCACCACCGGCTGTTCTCCATCCGCACGAACTACACGAACCAAGTCATCCATGAAATCATGAAGCGAGAACCAAGCTTCATCACCATCGAAGACCTGAACGTGAGCGGCATGATGAAGAACAGGCATCTGGCGAAGGCGGTCGCGGCGTGCAAGTTCTACGAATTTCGCACGAAGCTCATGGCGAAATGCCATGAACGCGGCATCGAGCTCCGCATTGCTGACCGCTTTTACCCGAGCTCGAAAACGTGCCACAACTGCGGACACGTCAAGAGTGACTTGAAGCTGTCCGACAGAGTCTATATCTGTGAATGTGGGTATGTGGCCGACCGCGACCAGAATGCGGCGATGAACCTCCGGGATGCCAAAGAATACAAGATTGCCTAACAGCACAGGCACTTGTATATGTACCGATGGCTAAAAGAAAGTATAGGTTCAAGCCTGTGCTTAGTCGGGAATTTACGGCTATGGAGTGTGACAACAGACGCCAGTAGCCTGCGAGCAATCGCGGCGAGAGCGCACACGAAGAAATAGCAAGAAGAAACCGCGAGGTTCTTCCAAAACATCTAAGATATACACATATGAGTATATTTTATGTAGCAGAATCCATCATGAAAACCATTGCTTTGATTGCGCATGACAAGAAGAAAAACGAGATGCTCGAATTTGTCGGGCATCACAAGGAGCTGCTCGCGAAATTTCATCTCGTTGCGACGCGCACGACGGGAACGCTCATCAATGAAACGTTCGGTCTCGACGTTGAAACCATGATGTCAGGCCCGCTCGGCGGCGACCAGCAGATCGGCGCTCTTGTCGCAACCGAGCAAGTCCATTGCGTCATCTTCTTGCGCGACCCGCTCACGAGCCAGCCGCACGAGCCGGACATCAATGCACTCCTGCGCCTCTGCGACGTCCACAACATCCCGCTCGCGACGAATCGCAAGAGCGCGCACATCCTCTTGAAATACGTCGCCGAGAAGGAAGCGGAAGGTGCAAAGTGATGAACATCTCCTGCTGCCGCAGGCTCTTCCCGAGCTTGGCACTCGGCATAGCTCTCATGGTTGCGCCTCTCACTGCGTCCGCCCACGGCAATCTCTGGATGGACGAGAGCGTTCCCGTGGCATCGTATCAGCGCATCGTCCTGTACCCTGTCCAGGATACGAAATCGGAGGGCATCCAGATGGGTGCTTATTCGGAGTGGGATGATGAGCTGGCGCGCCGCCTCAAAAAACGCATCAAGCACACGGCGTTCCTCTGCTTCCAAGAGGCAGAGGACGGGAAGGTGGACGCTGACGGCTATCTTCTGCCGCGTCTTCGCTTCCAGAAAGAGCGCACGGACGTTTCGCCTGCCACCTGGACGAACGTGGCCGTCGAGAGCTATTATAGCGTCACGGGCGGCCCGCATGGCGACGAGTGTCGGCGCGACTGGCACACCTCGTGGGTGCCGCACGTCATCCCTGAGATGCGGCGCACGCTCCAGATGATCGATTGCGACTTCACGCTGTACGACGCCCGCACGCACCAGAAGGTCATGACGCTGTTCGATTCGTACCGCTGCTATGGCGTCGATCCTGATCATGCATTTGAAGTCATTGCGAAAAACTTTGCCGGCGACTGGAGCCGTGCGAGGGACAAGAAGCGTCGTGACGTCCCAGATGGCGCGCCGACGCTCCGCCTCGAAGATCTGACGCTCCCCGCGAAGGCAGCACGAGACCCGTACGCTGCTGATACCGTTGCCTATGCATTCCGCGACGAAGCCGAGGGCGCGATGAAGCATGTGAAGATTGACGATTCTGCGGATGGCAGCCGCTACGTGGCCGGCGGTACGATCCACACGTACGAGCAAGGCGAGCGCTGGTACGAGCCTTCCGTTTCGACGACGATGAAGGTTGATCATACAGAGACGTTCACTTGGCGGGACGAAAAGGGGAGCGCACACACCGGCACGCGCACGTATTATGTGACGGACATCCAGGACATCCCCGGCGGGTACGCCTTTTTCTATCACGTCAACGCCACGCTCTATCTCAAAGACCGGCAGACGGGCGCGACTATCTTCGAGAAGACGTACGACCGCGAAGATGAGGAACGCTATGCCAACGCGCTGCATGCGATGTTCGGCGACTTCTGCCGCGAAGCAGACCGGCGGATCGGGAAAACGTGACTGCAGGCTCAAAAAGCGCATCATGTGGCTCCTTCGAGCGTCGTGTAGAAGTCTTGTCCTTCGCGCGGATGCGCGGGATCTGGGAGGGAATCCATATGACAGCAGAGGAAAGCATGAAACGTCTTCGCGAGGGAGCGGAGCGATATGAGACGGAAAGCGCATATTCCGGCGATGTGTCGGGAAAGGTACGGGAACGCACGGCAGGTGGCCAGCATCCATTTGCAACGATCGTGACGTGCTCGGATTCGCGCGTGATTCCGGAGGCCATCTTTTCCTGCGGCATCGGCGACATCTTCGTCATCCGCACGGCGGGCAGCGTCATCGGCGCGCATGAGCTCGCGAGCATCGAGTATGCGGCGCACCATCTCCATGTGCCGCTCACCGTCGTACTCGGGCATACGCATTGCGGAGCCGTCGGTGCCGCAATCGCTGGAGAGACGGAAGGAAACATCGGCGTCATCACGCAGGCCATCCGCGAAGCGATCGGGGAGGAAACGGATCCGCTGAAAGCAACGAGACGCAATGCAGAAAACTCTGTGCGTCGCATCTGTGAAGATTTGCAGGGTGGCGAAGCGCATCGTGTTTGCGGCGCTGTTTACGATATCGAGACGGGGAAAGTCGTGTGGTTTGAATGAGTATCGAAAGCGATGTATTCCAGCGTTGCCAGCCCGATCTGGAGCGCTGTCGGGCACAGGGATTCCGAAAAATCAACGATGTTTGGCAATATGAAACATCGTTTCTTGACGGTGCCTTTCGTGCCGTCCTGACGATCGATGCGGCAGGGCAGGTCGCGGGAAAAGTGATCGATACGATGACGGAGGAGGAATACTTGCCGCTGCGTCTGACAAATCC
>Ga0256404_1009456_pt1 | contig 13959 bp, 13 predicted proteins | sample RumenRJG_01DNA_FD_185990 | JGI IMG/M metagenome (GOLD analysis project Ga0256404, IMG submission 185990) | Bovine rumen microbial communities from Lethbridge, Alberta, Canada - RJG_01 | ecosystem: Host-associated > Mammals > Digestive system > Stomach > Rumen | place: Canada: Alberta | collected...
CACCTAATTGGGAGAAGAATGCTTACTATAATCTTGAGTTTATTGATGGTAAGCTAAAGGCATTCCAGAGATTTCTTGATATTCATGGATGGATCACAATGGATCGTGTACTTGAAGGTCTTGGTATTTGGTTCCCACAGGGTGATCCAAGAAATCGGATAGCTCATCAGATCGGATGGATTAAGAATGGTAAGATTTCTGGTGGACATATTGATTTCGGAATCTTTAATGTTCTAGATGATGCTAAGAGAGCATTTGTAAACGGCTACGAACCATCTGTTCTTCTTGAGTTTAACCATGATGGTTATATTCTTAATAAGATTTGAGAGGCGATTATATGAATGCTAAATATTTAGTTTTCTTTGTATTTGGATTGTTCTCTGGAGCTGGTCTTACTTATTTATATTTCTCTAAAAAGAAAGATGAAGAAGTGTCAGCTGCAGTAGAAGCAACAAGACAGTCGTTCATAGATAAGGGAAACAAAGCAGTCGAAGCTAAGAAACAGTATAGTGGTGACAGCATGTCTGCTAGTAAGCGCTTCGATGACATGATGGAACTTAAGAAAGAACATGAACGTCAGGTTAAAGAAAATGGTGATAAGAACTTTGTTGACTATACAGCAGCATTTCATCAGACTCCAGAAGTAAAAGTTAGTGATAAGGCTTTAGAAGCTAATGCTGCTGTTAATGAAAGGATTGCAAATGTAAACGAACAGATACTGAATGAACCAGGTAGAGCTTTTCTGACAGATCTTGAATCATATGAAGATACCTGTTTAGAGCATGACAAAGTGCAGATGACATATTTCATTAAGGACGATACTCTGATAGACGAAGCTGGAGATATAGCAGATCTAGACTATTATATTTCCAGGAAAAATCTTGATGAGTTCATGAATAACAGTTACGATCCTGATGAGAATGATACTCTGTATATTATTAATCCGTCCAATTCAGTTGATGTTGAATGTCAAATTGTTGATGACGTTTCACATGATCCTAGACTGGACGAGTGACAATGGCAAGAAAGATATTTACACAGGATCAGTTAAGAAAGAAAGATATTTATCTTAGATGGTTGATTGGAATTGTCGACAGCCCAGATACATCTATGGATAGATATTCTCTTCTCTATGATCAATTATTAAGTACAGAGTTTACCTGGGATAATAGTAAGAAAAATGATTTATATTTAGATAGTAATAGAGCTCAAGATGGATTAGCATTAAGAAGTGAATTCTGTGATGATAATCCTGAGTTTACACTATCTGATCTTAGTCATATCTTACCAACACAAACACAGTGTTCTGTTTTAGAGATGATGGTTGCATTTGCCAGTCGTATTGATGAACAGATAATGTGGGATAGTCAGGAAGGCGATAGAGCATGGCTATGGTTTAGATATATGTTACAGTCATTAGATTGTAGTATGTATGATAATAATAATAATTTTTCAAAGTTAGGAGTTAGTAGAAAGATTAACATATTTTTACGTCATCAGTATAAATCAAACGGCCGTGGAGGATTATTCTATTTAAGTGGAAATCCTGATGACATCATTATGTATTTCGAGTGGATTCCTAACTTCAAATTAGCCATGAATGATATTCAATTATGGGAACAAATGGGCATTTGGACTCAGTTATATTCTGCCGGTATACTTCACTAGGTTGCAAAAATGTCTGATTTTTGAAAAACTTTTTTGCAAAACTAAGGCAAAATTAACAAAATGCTTGAAAATTTTCCAAAGTATCAACACCCCGCAAACCCAGTGTTTATGCGGGTTTCAGAGAATAGAGGTTGCAAAAATAGTTATATTTCTATTTAATATAGATAAAAATTGAATTGTTTTAGATAAAATATAGAATTTCTCTCGGATTTGCAACCTTGTTTTCTAAGGTTATTTTATTAGTAGAAAGGAGGGATCTGTTATATTTGATTTTTTAACTATAAGCAAGGTAGAAACCAAGTCAGGAATTGACGTCGTTCCTGTATTTGATGGATACGGAACAGATGATATTATGATCCGTGGACATAACTTCTACGCAGCATATGATCCCGACACTCACTTATGGGTCCAGAGTGAAAGATGGGTAAAGAAGAAGATAGATGATGAGATTTATAAAGTTTATAATGAACTGAAAGGTCAAGGTCTTAATAATGTTAGAGCTAAGACTCTTAAAGATACAAGAAATGGTCAAGTAGATTATTGGCATAAGTATGTCCAAAAGATGCTTGATGATAGTTATGAGATTCTTAATCAAACTATAGAGTTTAATAATAGTGAGATTAAGAGAGAAGATTATGCTACATTTAAACTCAAGTATGATATTAATCATAATGGATGTCCTAATTGGGATGAACTTGTGGGAACTCTTTATAGTAAAGAGGAGAGAAGAAAGATAGAGTATGCTATAGGCTCTATAGTTAGTGGCGAATCCAAAAAGATTCAAAAGTTCTATGTTCTTTATGGAGCAGCAGGCACAGGCAAATCAACTATTCTTAATATTATCTGTGATATGTTTAATGGATATTGGGCGCCATTTACATCTTCTAAAATTGTTTCCAAGAATTCTCCATTTGCATTAGATGAGTTTGCTAGTAATCCTCTTGTAGGAATTGATCATGAGGGTGATCTTAGCAGACTTGATGATAATTCTAAATTGAATGTATTAGTATCTCATGATGTTGTTAGTGTTAATGAGAAATTCAAAACCCCATATAAAGCACGATTCAATACGACATTAATAATTGGTACTAATAAGCCAGTTAGAATTACAGATGCTAAGAGTGGTCTATTAAGACGATTGATTGATATTTCACCAACAGGCTACCTTATTCCTAAATCAAAATATTTAGAATTGATGAAAGGAATTAAATTAGAATATGGTGCAATAGCTGGTCATTGTTTAGATGTCTTCAATGAAGATCCTAGATATTATGATCGTTATATTCCAGAATCTATGTTAGATGAAACTAATGATTTCTATAATTTCATGGAAGAGAAATATTATGATTATTCTGAACGAAATATGGTTTCATTAAGTGCGGCATGGAACGATTATAAAGAATATGTTGATAATGCTAATCTTCAATATCCTATGCCAATGAGAATATTCAAGAATGAACTTAAGAATTATTTTTCAGAATTCTATGATTTTAAGAAGATAGATGGAAGAGTTATTCATAATATTTATGAAGGATTTAAGCCTGAAAAGTTTTATCATAGCAAAGACATGCTAGGATCTGATGAAGCTATAGGTGATAAACGATCATTCTGGTTAAAGTTTGATTTGGCGCCAGAGAAATCTGTATTTGATCATGTGTTTTTAGATCAACCTGCTCAATATGCTAAAGACGATGGTAGTCCTAGATTCAGATGGCAATATGTAAAAACATCTCTAAAAAACATAGATCCACGACAATTACATTGGGTTAAAGTTCCAGAGAATCTTGTAGTATTAGATTTCGATCTCACTAATGATAAAGGTGAGAAAGATATTTTAATAAATCTGCAAGCAGTTAAAGATAAATGGGCTGGTCCTAAGACTTATGCTGAAGTTAGTAAGTCTGGTAATGGGATTCATCTTATTTATTTTTATGATGGAGATGTTAATCAATTAGCTGATCATTTAGATGAGCATATTGAGGTAAAGGTTTATAAAGGAGATTCATCACTAAGAAGACAGCTTACAAAATGTAATGACATTCCTATAGCTCATCTTAGTGTTGGTCAGTTACCATTAAAGGAGGCGAAGCAATATATGGTCGATTGGGATGGTCTTAAGACTGAAGGACAGCTTAGGACCATGATTAAAAAGAATCTCAACAAAGAGTATCATGCTGATACAACAGAATCTATTAATTATATTTATGAGTTGCTGAGACAAGCATATGAATCAGGTATGAATTATGATGTATCTGATCTCAGGCCATACATTCAAACATTTGCTCTTAATAGTACTAATCAAAAAGAGAAGAATGTTAAGATGGTGGCTAAGATGCAATTTAGATCTGATCAAATGCCTGATTATGTAGATAAATATGATAATGATACTTTGGTATTCTTTGATGTTGAGGTATTTCCTAATGTCTTTATTGTGTGTTGGAAAGTACAAGGTAAAGATAAAGACGTTGTACAGATGATTAATCCATCTGATGCTGATATTCAGAAATTGTGTCAGATGAAGTTAGTTGGATTCAATAATAGAGATTATGATAACCATATTCTCTATGCTTGGATGCAGGGTTATACCAATTATGAGTTATATTTGTTATCAAAACGTATTATTGGTGGTAATACTTCTGCAAAGATAGCAAGAGCTTATAATCTGTCTTATACAGATGTTTATGATTTCTTGTCTGCACCCAATAAGATGTCTCTTAAGAAATGGGAGATCAAGTTACATATCCATCATCTTGAAAATGAACATGATTGGGATAAACCTCTTCCTAAGAAGTATTGGCAGGAAGTAGCTGATTATTGTTCTAATGATGTATTAGCTACTGAAGCAGTATTTGATGCAAATCAGGATGATTGGTTAGCTAGATTGATATTAGCAGATATTGCTGATATGAGTCCAAACACAACAACTAATACTCTTACAGCTAAGATTATATTTGGTGATGATTCAGAACCACAAAAAGAATTTGTTTATACAGATCTTTCTACAATATTTCCAGGTTATGAATTTGATATTAATGGTTTGCCAAAATCTGTTTATAATCCAGGAACAAAGATAGTATCAGGTAAATCTGAATATCGTGGAGAAGATCCAGGAGAAGGTGGCCATAAATGGGCAAAGCCAGGTGTATATTTTCATGTAGGATTATTTGATGTTGCATCTATGCATCCACATAGTCTTATCAGATTGAACCTATTTGGAGACAAGTATACTAAACGTTTCAAAGATATTGTTGATGTGCGTATTGATATTAAGCATCATGATCATACTAAAGCGGAGACAATGTTTAACGGTAAGTTAAAGAAGTGGTTGGATAATCCTGATATTTCAGATAAGAAATTGGCCAATGCATTAAAAACAGCAATTAATTCAGTTTATGGATTAACATCGGCAAAGTTTGACAATAAGTTTAAAGACCCAAGGAATATTGATAACATTGTTGCTAAGTATGGTGCACTGTTCATGATTAATCTTAAACATGAATTATGGGATAGAGGTTATGAAGTAGTTCATATTTCAACAGATTCAATCAAAGTAGCTAATGTAGATCAGGAAGCTTATGACTTCATCATGGATTATGGTAAACAGTATGGCTTTGACTTTGAGTTTGAAGCTCAGTACGAACGCATGTGCTTAGTTAATGATTCTGTTTATATTGCTAAAGTTGAAAAAGAAGATGGTAAACTTGTAGATCCATATTGGACAGCAACTGGTAAAGAGTTTCAGATTCCTTATATTTTTAAGACATTGTTTAGTAAAGAAGATCTTATGTTTGAGGATTATTGTACAACAATGTCAGTTAAGACATCATTATATTTGGATCTTAATGAGAGTATGGAAGATGTTAGCTATTGGGAGAAGATTAAAGATTATCGTAGAAAAGCACCAAGTACAAAGAAAGGTCGCTTAGAGCTTGAAGCTAATGCCGGTATAACTAATGACGAACTTAATGAAAAGATAGCAAAAGGACATAACTATCATTTTATAGGTAAAGTTGGTGAATTTATTCCAATAGCACCAGGTCATGGTGGTGGCTTATTAGTAAGACAGAATGATGCAGATAAAACAAAATTTACATCAGCAACTGGAGCTAATGGCTATAGATGGCTTGAAAGTAGTATGGTTAAATCATTAGGTAAAGAAAATGCTATTGATCAATCATATTTTGAAAAATTAGCAAATGATGCAAAAGATCATATTTCAGAATTTATGAATTATGATGAGTTTATGACAACTGATGCTCCAGCAGATAAATTAATGGAAGCAGCTTAAAGAAAGGATATTTTATTATGATAGACAGTAATACAGTTTTAACAATCGAGCACGCTAAGACAATTTTCAAGAGAAACTTTGGTGGACAGCCAGATAATTTCAATCCAAATGGCGGTAAGAGATATTTCAATGTTGTTGTTCCTGAAGATCTTGTAGATCAGCTTGTGGCAGATGGATGGCATATTAAGGAAACACATCCTAAGGATGACGATCAGGCAGTTGAACATTACCTTAAGGTTAATGTTAACTTTAATGGTTTCCGTCCTCCAGTTGTATGGGTTAAGACAGAAAAGGGTAAGCCGGTTCAGCTTACAGAAGATACCATTGGCGAAATGGACTTTTATGAGATCGAAGATATGACAGTTAATATCACACCATGGATTAATAAGAAGTATAAGAATGTTCCAGCATATCTTAAGAGTGCATATGTTACTGTTAAGGAGACAGACTTTGTACCAGAAGACTTCTTTGGTGATGAAGATGAGGAAGAAGCTTTTAAGTAATTAGAGGCATGATTAAGATTTAAAAGTAAGGGGCAGATTCGTTAAAGAGTCTGCTTCTTATTTTTTGTTTCGTTTTTGGAGGCTTTATGGAATTATTTGATTATCAAAAGAAAGCTATAAAGCAAATGCATAATGGCTGTATTTTATGCGGAGGTGTTGGGTCTGGTAAAAGCCGTACATCATTAGGATATTTTATAAAAGCTGGTGATAATAGAGATTTATACATTATTACAACTGCTCGCAAACGTGATACTCATGATTGGGATGATGAAATAGTATATTTTCCTATGATTAATAAAGATACTGTTACAGTTGACAGTTGGAATAATATTAAAAAGTATGCTGATGTCACCGATGCCTTCTTTATTTTTGATGAGGATCGAGTTGTTGGTAGTGGTACATGGTCTAAAACATTTATTAAGATAGCAAAGAAGAATAAATGGATTCTATTGTCAGCCACGCCAGGTGATACGTGGTCTGATTATATACCAATATTTATTGCTAATGGATTTTATCGTAACAGAACAGAGTTTAATGCCAGACATTGTGTATTTTCTCCTTGGTCTAAGTTCCCTAAGATTGAGCGATATATTGATACTAGTGTTCTTAAAAAGTATAGAGATCAAATCTTAGTTGATATGGATTTTGATAGACCAACTGAATCTAGACACATTAATGAAATGGTAACATATTCTAAAGATAAATACAAAACTGTTTGGAAGAATCGTGTTAATCCATTTACAGGTGAACCTATAGAAAACATTAGTGAGCTTTGTTATATTTTGCGTAAAGTAGTTAATGCTGATGAAAGTAGAAAAGAAGTTGTTAAGTATATTTGTGATAACATTCCTAAAGTAATTATATTTTATAATTTTGATTATGAATTAGAAATACTTAAAAGTATTAAGTATATAAGTAATACAAAGATTGCTGAATGGAATGGCCATAATCATGAACTTATACCAGATGCTGAGCGATGGGTTTATTTAGTTCAATATACAGCAGGAGCCGAAGGCTGGAATTGTATAGAAACAAATACAATCATATTTTATAGTCAGAATTATAGTTATAAAATTATGGCACAGGCTGAAGGTAGAATAGATAGACTAAACACTCCATTTCATACTCTTTTTTATTTTCATATCAGATCTCATGCACCAATAGACATTGCTATTACAAGAGCTTTAAGCAAAAAGAAAAAATTTAATGAAAGGAAGTTTGTAGAGAAAGATTAGAATTCTATTTTTATAACTCGCGAAAAAATATGCCTCTATAATAGAGAGAGATATAGATCTGTTGAATTCAGATGATTATTTCTCTCTTTTTATTTTTGTTTAGGAGGCAATAAATGAAAGAGAGAGACTATCAGGCAAAACTGATTAAAGCTATAAAACAACGTTTTCCAGGATGTTATGTAATGAAAGAGGATGCTGGTTATATTCAGGGATTACCTGATCTTATTGTTTTATACAATAATAGATGGGCGACATTAGAAGTTAAGATTTCTGCAAATGCTCATCATCAACCAAATCAAGACACTCATGTGAAGAGGATGAATGAAATGTCATTCTCTTCTTTTATTTATCCAGAAAACGAAAAGGAGGTTCTAGATGAAATGGAACGATCACTCAAAGCTTAAAGATACTCACTCATTTTTGAGTGCTAGTCAGCACGCATGGCTAAGGTATTCTGATAAACAGTTAGTTGAGAGATGGCATTCTGCTCAGGCTGCTAAAGATGGTACGGCAATTCATGAATTAGCAGCACAGCTTATATCTAGAGGTATTAAATTACCTAACAATAAACAGAATCTTTCTAATTATGTTAATGATGCTATTGGTTATAAGATGAGTCCTGAAGTTACTTTATATTATTCAGACTTAGCTTATGGAACTACTGATGCTATTTCATTTAGAAAAAATCTGTTACGTATTCATGATCTTAAGACAGGTCGTGTACCTGCTCATATAGATCAGCTTAAAGTTTATGCCGCATATTTTTGTCTTGAATATGAAGTGAAACCAGCTGATATAAAGATTGAATTACGTATTTATCAAAACGATAAAGTAGAAATTTATAAACCAGAAGCAATCGAAATTGAGGATATAATCAATAAGATAGTCCATTTCGACAAGGTTCTAAGAAAAGAAATTATGAAGGAGGATTCATAATGATTATTTATGAAGATGACTTTGCTGATAGTCTAGATGACGATGATAACAATTATCTTAGTTATCTAGAACATATTGGTAAAGCTCACGATGAAAACCCTCCTGGAAGAGGATCAGGTCGATACGGGTTTGGAACAGGTAAAGAACCTTATAGGCATAATCCATTTATGCATGAATATTTGAAACGTAAGAATGATGGAGAATCAGATGAAGATATTCGTATATCAATGGGTTATCGTACTAAATCTGATTTCCAGGATATGCTAAGAGCTCAAAGACAGATGGATAAAAAGAATAAGATGATGGCTGCTGTTAAGATGTATGAGTCTAACGGTGGTAATGCATCAGCTGTTGCTAGAGCTTTTGGTCTTGGTTCTTCAGGTGAATCTACAGTACGTTCTTGGCTTAAACAGTATCAGAATGGATTTTCTCAGACTAAAACAGAAAGTGTAATGACTGTACTTAAATCAAGCATGGATGATATTGCTAAAGAGAATAAAGAAAAAGGAGTCGATGCTCCTGTTATTCTCGATATTTCTAATGGTACTGAGATGAGTGCAAAAATTAATTGTACTGAAAACCGTTTAAATACAGCTGTTGCTTCGTTAGTCGCCACTGGTGATTATAAAGTCTCTAAGTTACATATTCCAAGAACTTCTGATCCAAAGCAAAAACTCACATTTAATGTCTTAACTAAATCTGATGTTGATTATCAGACAATAAAAGATAATATTGATAAGATCAGAACTGTTGATAATGCTTGGGTTGATTCAGAAGGTGCGGCTCGTATTTTACGTCCACCTGTATCAATGTCATCTAAGAATGTCATGATTCGATATCGTGATCAAGCAGGTCCTGATGGGCATACTGGTATAGAACGTGATGGATGCATTGAAATTCGTCCTGGTGCTGATTATTTATCACTTGGTAAAAATCGATTTGCTCAGGTTCGTATTGCAGTTGATGATACTCATTATCTTAAAGGAATGGCTGTTTATGGTGATCCTAAAGAGTTTCCGCCTGGTATAGATGTTATTTTTAACACCAATAAGCATGAAGGAACACCGATGTTAGGACCTGGCGATAAAACAGTTCTTAAACCTTTAAAGAAAGATCCTGTAACAGGAAAGGTTGATAAAGATAATCCATTTGGTGCTACTATTAAACCTAATAGAGGTCAGACGGATTATATTGGAGCTGATGGTAAAAAGCATCAATCTCCTATCAATATTGTAAATGACGATAGTGATTGGCAGTCTTGGTCTAAATCATTACCATCTCAGTTCTTATCTAAACAAACAGTTCCATTAGCTAAGAAACAGCTTGGTTTATCTTTAGAATCCAGACAGAATGAATTTAATCAAATTATGGCTGTTAAATCACCACAGATTCGTAAGTATTTGCTTAATGAATTTGCAGATGGTTGTGATAAAGCAGCTGAAAATCTTAAAGCTGCACCATTACCAGGTCAGGCAACTCATGTTATTTTACCAATTCCATCATTAAAAGATACAGAATGTTATTGTCCTGATTATCCTAATGGAACATATTTAGCATTGGTTCGATATCCTCATGCGGGTAGATTTGAAATCCCAATAGTTCAAGTTAATAATAACAATATTGAAGGTAAACGTGTTATTACTAATGATAATTCAGGTGTGGCTATTGGTATAAATTCTAATATTGCATCTCGTTTATCTGGTGCTGATTTTGATGGTGATACTGTTGTTTGTATTCCTACAAAAGATGGCCTTATTAAAAATCAGAAGCCTCTTAAGGAATTAGAGAACTTTGATCCATCTGAAGCATATCCTCTTCCGCCTGGTGGTAAACCTATTACTGCAAATAATAAGCAGAAACAAATGGGTATTGTATCAAATCTTATTACAGATATGACACTTAAAGGTGCACCTCCTGATGAAATGGCTAGAGCTGTTAAACATAGTATGGTTGTCATTGATTCAGAGAAACATAAGCTTGATTGGAAGAAGTCTGAAAGAGATAACAATATTGATGAACTTATGAGAAAGTATCAGCCTAAGTTACCTGGTACTTATACAAATAAGTCTTATGGTGGTGCTGGTACAATCATCAGTAGAGCTAAGTCTACGTATAGAGCTTATGGTGAACGTACACCATTACAATATTACTTAACAGATGATAAGGGTAATCCTGTTTTAGATAAGAATGGTAAAAGAGTTCTTAGAGATAAAGGTTCTTATGCTACTGTTGGTAAATATACAATAGATCCTAAAACAGGTAAAAAACTATGGGATCTTAGTCCTAATGCTACATATAATGCTGGACAGACTGTTAAGGTTTATGACGCTGATGGCAATCCTATAAAGAAGAAGAATGGCCAGTATGCAACAGAGAAGATCTACTATGATGAAGATGGCGATCCAATTAACAATCCACAGCTTAAGTCATGGAAGTCCACTAAGATGGCCGAAACTGATGATGCTAGAACTCTTATGTCTGGTATGCATGGCTCTGGTGAAGAAATGGAGCTTGTATATGCCAACTACGCTAATGCTTGTAAACAGCTAGCCAATAATGCACGTAAAGCATATATTGAAGCTGGCCCAAATGGCAAGAAGAATAAAGATGCCGCAGTTAAGTATAAAGCAGAAGTAGATTCACTTACTGCTAAGTACAATCAAGTTATTGCAGCTGCTCCTACAATGAGAAGAGCAGAATTAATAGGATCAAAGAATGCACAACGAATTATCTCAGATAATCCAGAACTTAAGTATGACGATGATGGACAGAAGAAGGTTCGTAGACAATGCATTAATGTAGCAAGACATATTACTGGAGCAGATGATCAATATAAACAGATCAAAATTACACCTCAAGAATATGAAGCTATCTTAAATAATGCAGTTCCAGCAACAATGGTTAATAAAATTTTAACTAGAGTTGATGATAAAACATTAAAAGAAGCTGCAACACCTAAAGAACGTAAAGTAATGACCGCTACTCAGGTTAGTAGAGCTAAATCATTAAAGACTAGTGGCTATACATTAGCTCAGATTGCACAAATTCTTGGTGTATCAGTATCAACAATAGAAGATAATGTTAAATGATGAAAGGATGTGAGTAAAATGGCTAGACAGGTAATGCTTACAACCACTGACAATCCATTTGATCCATTCACAGACTTTGATCGATGGTATATGTGGGATCTTCCTGTTTATAATACATGCGGCTGGATTGATGCAGTAACTCATATTAGTTCTGCATTCTCAGATGAGATGAACGATGAACTCATCGAGATGGGAATAGATGAACTAGTGGCGAATGGACCATTTGGTGGGCCCAATGGTAAATGGAAAAAAGTAGTACGGGATACTTAATGAAAGGTATACCCCTAAAGAATGGCTTAGCCTCTCTCCTCATTTTAATAGGAGGGGGGTGGGTCACTTGGCTTTAAGAGACTTTACCATCGCGGGTGATCCTCAAAAAATCTCCGCTGGATATTTTTAGGATAGCTTTTTAGAGTTCTGGCTGACTGTTGATATTTAGCCTCCTACAAATACTATTCGGTTTGTGAAATTTTGGTTCTCCTTTGGTTTCACTGTAGTTTACTTGTTTCTCATACTAGTTAGCCAGGGCTCCAAAAAGTTATTCTAAAGATTGTGAAAGGTGGTTAATAATGGCTAAAAGAAAAGAAGATATTCAACTAAAGCCATCAAAGACTGATAAAGGTCAGGAAGACATGCTAATTGCTCTTGCTGAGAAAGAAGCAGAGAAGCGATTACGAGATGGTACAGCATCTAATTCTTTGATTTTACATTATTTACGTGAAGGTTCAGAGAAAACAAAACTTGAAAGACAGAAACTTGAATCAGAGAATGAACTTCTTAAAGCTAAGAAGACAACTCTTGATATAGCAGCTAAAGATCATGATCAGTTAGCTAGAGTTCTTGATGCTTTCAAGCTATATTCAGGGGATGATAACGAATGAAGTCATACATAGAACTAATTACATATGATTCATTTGCTGATCGTTTTAAATATTTAAAATTATCAGGATCTGTAGGTAAAGAAACGTTTGGTAAATCTCGTTATCTCAACCAATTACTTTATAGATCTCCTGAATGGAAAGATGTTCGACGTAAAGTAATTATTAGAGATAACGGAAATGATTTAGGTGTTATTGATTGTCCAATTCCAGGTAAAGTTCTTATACATCATATTAATCCAATTACTGAAGAAGATATTCTTAATCGTAATCCTAAAATTTTTGATTTGAATAACTTAATTTCAGTTTCATTTAGAACTCATCAGGCTATACATTATGGTTCTGATGATATTCTTAAAGGATTTGAATTAATAGAAAGAACTCCAAACGATCAAACACCATGGAAATAAAAATAAAGGAGGAATTCAGAATGGTAACAACTGATGGACTACCAACAAGGCGGGCAGATGAAAAGTATAAATTTTCTTTTGATGGGCTTTCTACAGATACAAAACCAACTAAAGAATATTCTGGATATCCGATTGCAAATGGGAGTTCTTTCTTTGAATTAGATACTCAGTCTATTTCTTTTTATGATGAGTCAACAGAATCTTGGCTTTCATAAAGGAGGTTTGAAATGTCGTTTGATAAAAAGTCATATGCAGTTTCTAAGAAACTCATAGAAGAATCATTAAAAGGTGCTGGTGCTATAAAAGGCGAAAAAGGTGATACAGGAGCAACTGGTCCACAAGGTCCCAAAGGTGAAAAAGGAGATATAGGTCCTCAGGGTCCTAAGGGTGAAAAAGGTGATACAGGAGCAACTGGTCCTCAGGGTCCTGAAGGTCCTAAAGGAGATAAAGGCGATCCAGGTTTACCTGGTAAAGATGCTGAAATCTCTATTGGAACAGTCACAGCAGGAGAGGATCCTTCCGCAACTATCCGAAAAGAGAATGGTATTGATTATTTGGATCTTGTATTAGCACAGGGTCCTAAAGGAGATACCGGAGATGTAGGCCCAGAAGGTCCAAAGGGTCCAAAAGGAGATAAGGGAGACGTTGGTGAAATCGGCCCGCAGGGTCCAGAAGGACCTAAAGGAGATAAAGGCGATCCAGGTACAACACCTATAACTTATACAATAGTTAAGGAGGTATGATAGATGGCTGATGTACAGACATACCTCAATAATATTCAGCAGGCTGTATACGGAGAAGAAGTAAGAGGCAGTATTCACGATGCAATAGCTGCAATGAATGAAGAATCATCAACTGCTAAAGAAGCAGCTATTACCGCTCAAAATAGTGCGGCAAATTCAGCAGCAGTGGCTAAAACCTCTGAAACAAATGCTAAGGCATCAGAGACTAA
>Ga0256404_1009457_pt1 | contig 13959 bp, 14 predicted proteins | sample RumenRJG_01DNA_FD_185990 | JGI IMG/M metagenome (GOLD analysis project Ga0256404, IMG submission 185990) | Bovine rumen microbial communities from Lethbridge, Alberta, Canada - RJG_01 | ecosystem: Host-associated > Mammals > Digestive system > Stomach > Rumen | place: Canada: Alberta | collected...
AAAGGAGATGATTGGTCTCCTCACTTCTTGATGATTTCCAAGTTCTTTCTGAATAGGTTCTGTGTCAATATGTTCTTATACTTGAATGCCCTAACATCCTCTTGTTCTATCACTGAATCCCTAAGTTCTGTCAGAAAGGTATCATCTATATATCTCTTCATTGCTATTGATTTGACTTTCTCGTTGTTATATGGGGCTATTACATTAACATCCCATACTGTGAACCAATCTGTCTTATCCTTAGTGAATTTGATTATGTATGAAGGTTTGGTTAATCTACCTTTATACAATAGTTTTAAGTCTCTTTCTATCTTATTGGTGAAGTTACCAGTACCAGTGTCTATTTCATTGGCCAAGGCTTTCTTTCTTCTTTCTTCATAGGCTTTATTGTTGGGGATATAATCTATCACACAATGCTTTCTTTTAAGTTTATAGACACCAAATTCAATAGGGATGAATCCGAACATTGCCATAAGTTCTGGACAGTCTTCAGTATTATTCAGCATCATGAATACTTTGACATTCTCTCTTTCGCTTCTTACAATGTTTTCTATTTGCAATTTAAGGTTGTATACGACATCGAATGTTCTTCTTTGACCTTTTTCCAAGGCTACTTCATCAATGATGATTCTAGCGCCTTTAAACTTCTCCTTATCGAATATTGCTGCACCTTTGTTATTATAGGCCACAGATAGTCCGAATACATAGCATAGCACTCTGCCATTGAGATATACTGTATCTCCTCTTACTTTAATGTTTTCTAAGTGATATTTCCTTACTAGGATAGGCTCAAACATCTTAGCACCATTATTCATTAACATGTTCTTAACTGCTATGTCGTTAAGTCTCATCCAATAGAATGGGACAAGGTATAAAGTGGATTTGGGGTTGAAATAACAATTAAGCACATAATCTTGCACACTGAATGTTTTGCCTCTTTCACGAGCACCAGCCATAATGAACCAGTTAGCCCATTGATTGCCTAGCAAGGAACGGATTGTATACCATTCTTTTGCATCGTAGAGTTCTTTTTTCCTCTTCTTGGATGATTCTACCTTATTATTGAATTTCTCTTCTTTGATAAGGCTTTTTGGTATCTTAATAGCCATATGCTTCTTTTACCCCATTATATAGGTCCATTTCTCCATTGTCATATAAGGTAGCAATGAAGTTGGATAAGGCATCACCTCTAAGATTTCTAATATCACTAATCTTACGGATATTATATTCTCTTCTTTGTTCTGGCGTCAATGACTGTTTAATGAATTTTGCTTCATCTTTGGAGATTAATTGACTGGCATCAACTACGCTATCAACCAATTCATTGACATTGGCCTTAGTAACCTTTTTGCCTATCATATTGAAGTTGACAATTTCTTTAACAGCCTTTTTGGTTGCAGGTACTCTAAGTGCAACGCCATTCCTTTTCAGTGTTTTAAGTCTTCTAACAATTCTGTTGATTGCCTTTTGTCTATAGGTTAGTTTCTTATATTTCTTCATAGTTACTCCTTAATCCATAAGTCCATATCTTCAAAACAATTTGATTCTTGAGGTTTTCTGCCATCTTTCATAGAGTTGCATCCTTGGCATTTAATCTTGAATGTACCACCCATATCTACCATGTAATTGCCTAATGAATCCCATCTTATAGGCCTATTGGTGAATTCTTGCACATTTGCTCCAAGATATTTATCATTAATGCCATATGTTTTACCTTCTTTATAGATAATGCCATCTACTTGTATTTGGATAATATCCTCTGAGATGATGTTCAATAAATTCAACATTTTCTGATTGGCTCTGGCAATGCATACAGCACATAGATGAGCATATTTATCTCTGACATATAATTTTCTATGCATTTGACCAATAGATGCATTTAAAGCCAGTTTAGCAACCTCATATTCATGTGAATCATGTGGGTATGTTTCTTTAATATTATAGAAGTATTCCATTACTTCCTTTAGAGTGTGTTCACTGGCCTTCATTAAGATTGTCTCATCTTCTTCATAAGGGATATCATGGAATGTGTCATCAAAACTTCTTACTGTCTTTAATCTAAATAAATCTTTAATGGTTAATTTTCTATTGAATAACCATGTATGAGTATCTAGTTCTTTGTAGATAGCCAAGTGCCCACTCTTGACATAGAAGGCAAATGGATATTCTTTAGTTGGTGATTTGGTTCCTTTGAACCTAATAGCAGTGTGGGAATCTGGCAAGATGCCACATAATTGACTTGGATAGTGACTTGATATATCAATACCATTGGCAATTCCCCTGTAAGACTCGTTTTGAGACCAATACAACTGTTTTGGCACACACCTTAGTATTTCTTCCTCAACTGTTCCAAAAGAGGTCTTAAAAGTGCTATTTGTGAGTTCACTGAATTTATCTTTGACATGTCTCAATGCTGGTATTGCTTGATGTGATATATCCATATCCACATGTCCAACACATACATTACATTTATAGCCATATAATTTATAATCCCTATTAACTACTATATAGACTATATCTTTTGTATATCTGCTATCATATGTTATCCAATTGTTGGGTAGGAATTGATGTACCTTGAGATTATTAGTATGTAATTTTAGCCTTTTAGATGGCTTCAATTCTTCCATTAATCTTTTATATTCATCTTGACCCACTACTTGCCACACAATGTCTTCTTCATTGTATTTTAATTCTATTTTCATATATAACAAATGCTCCTGCCTAATGTTCCAGTGGGTCGACCAAACACCAGACAGGAACATATTGTTCTCTTATTTTCAATCCATCTTTGTCAGTGCTATGCCAAACATTGCTGCCCCAATGCACAGCAATGCCAATCCTGCCCCTGTCAAAAATGCCAATAAAATATCCATGGTTGCCTCTCCTCCTTTTTATCAATTGTATCTATCGCTTATTTGCTTCATCAACTCTTTGCAGAGATTTATGCGCTCTCCATAGTATTTCTTCAAAAACTTGTCATCTGCCTCTTTTTTGGCTTTTGTAAGAGACATTATCTGATTCTTGAAGCATCTGTACAACTCAATGTCTGCATTTGACCATTTGGCATTGTGCTGATTCCTTGCAGGCCCTCTTTTGGCAATGTTCTCCTTACGTGTAAGCAATTGGAGGTTTTCCAACGAATTGTTGTATGGGTTGTTGTCTATATGGTCTATGTCATAGTTGTCTGGGATATCCCCAATGAACCATGCATACACCACCCTGCTCAATGCAAATCCCTTTGGCTTGTTGTTCACAGAGAAGCAGATGGATGGGTATCCTTTCTCCTTCCCATATTTGTGCTTTGCATAGATGTTGTGGATGGGAACCTCTCTGGTCACATCCGTTTTGGCAAAGCCATGGGGTTTCCCTGTTCTGAATACCCTATATCCATCCTCTGTTTTCTCAACTGATATACCCCAATTGATAAGGTCTTGTTTGGTCAATCCTTTAACCATGTTCTCTCTCCTTCTGGATGCCTTCATCATATTATACAATTTTTGCATGATTTTGCATATTATAATTCATCCATTATAATTTAGCACAGGTTTTTTCGGGATTTAATAATATTGCTCTATTTTTGTTAAGGTAAAGGAATTTTATGAACCGTATATCTCCTCTTTGGCTCTTCTCTTGCACTCGTTAACGTACATATCGTACTCATCGAACTCGGATTGCTCCCCTGCGAGCCTCTTCCTGAGGATGGCTGTCTCATCATTAGGCGAGTATTTTAGCCTTATAAGAGCCACTACCCTCGATTCATAGAGGGACTTCTTATCCTCGTCCCCCAATAATGCTATTTCATTTGCCTTTGCGTTTCTCTTGAACATAGAATCATTCCCCTTTCGTCATAAAATCAATGGATGCAATAGTAGGCACTCCCTCATAGACGGCTTTGATTGAACCGCCTTTCTCTATTTTTAAGGTTGTATCGTCAAATGTCAAGCCTGTTGCTATTGTTTCGGTTGTCGGTGTTGCTAGTTCGTATAATAGATTTACGCCACTCATAGCAGTTTTGAAAGTTGTTGCGTCGGTGTATGCAGTATCTTTAATTTGAATTAAATGATTACCTGAGGTTTGTGAAAAGCATTTATCAGTGCTACTACTTACTAGTTTATTGAAACTAGTTGGAATATATAATTTACATAAGCCATTTAAAGCAATACCATTATTTTCAATCGGTTTAATTAGATTAGCAAGGGAGCCAGTTTGAAAGAAATTATATGTAGCATTATAAGTCCAAACGCAACTTCCTAAATCGACAATGCCGAATCTCTTTGTGAGGATTGCATTGTAAGTTCCATCTTCTTGCTCCTCGAAGGTCAATGTATTGTGAATGTCATTCACGCCATCCAATTTCAATGGGGCGTTAGGGATATTGATTTCACCGAGTTTGCCGACATAAGGTGCATAGCCAGTCCGAGAGCCTGTGAGGTGGAAGCAAACTGCTTCTAACGGAATATCAGTTGCACTAGAGAATCTCAATTCTAATTTGACATAGTTGGTTTCATTCTTTAATGTAATAGAATTGACTTCATTTCTATTTAGCAAATAGGAGGCTTCAATTAGTTCTTTGTTTGCATTGTATTGTTGCAAAATCTTATATGTTGTCGTCAAGTTTAGAACTTCAAGAGTATATGTTTGCCCTCCGACAACTTTGATGAAATTAGCACTTGTTTTTGAACTAGTTCCTGTCCATTCCCCATTGCACAGGTTGTATCCCCAACTTTCGATTTTGCTTAGGATGGTCGATTTGATTTCTCCACTATTGTATGGGTAATAATCAAGTGGGAACAATGCCTTGAACTCATCAACGCTCGTGATGTTGTCCAAGCCCATCAAGGTGAGGTCTGTAATCTGTGGTCTGACGATTAAATTGCTGACTTCCGTACCTTGCATAATAAATATCCATAATGTTTGGTCTGAAGAAGAACTTGATGTCGCCGACCAAATCTCATCTTTTCTCCATTCTTTATATGGCGAATTTATATAGCCTTTAACGGCGTTGTCGGCATAACTTAAAGTATTTTCCAACCCCCTTAAAAAGTATTTATGCCCAGCAATGATTCTAAATGTGTTTTGGGTAGAAAAACCGAGATAAGTATTTGCAGTAGCAGTCCCATTAAAAGTAAAACTGCCGTCATTATTATTTATAAAAGTTATGCCATTAGTTGTTACATTATCTCTAACGGGATTAAGCAACTGATTGTACACGAAACTATTCCCGCCTATCCAATCTCCGATTGCATACGAGCCACCGACTACCTTCCTGCCATCTACTTCGTCTGGGATGGCGGATGAGGTGAGGTATGGGAACTCATAGGAATTGTAGGTTAGGGAATGGATGCCATAGACGATTGACTTTAGGTCATCAAATTCTTTTTTAGTTGCATACTCGCTCTTAGGGGCTATATCGGCAACACTGATGGAATTAGTGCCATCTGATAGGTTTCCAGATAGATACAAGTCTTTCCACTTATAAACAGAAGTGCCTAAACTATAATTATTGTTTATATTAGGCAAAAATGCTCCTGTTGCAAATCTATATTCAGTAGTGCCATTTCTTTTTATGTCTAAAATTGTATTATTGGCTAAACTATCAATAGACATCTGAGAGCCGATGTAAACTCCATTGCTAAAGGTTTTCTGCCCTGTTATGGTTTGTGTTCCGTCGGTGGTAACTGCATTACTGGCATTTTGTTTTGCTTGCAAAGCATTTATCAAATCTGTTTGGTTCTCCAAAGAGCCCCCAATATCACCCCATTCGCTAGCCCCATCCTTTCCTTTCTCGCCTTGGGGAATCTCAAAGGCAAAACTGATGTTTTTGGCAGTGTTTGGACCGCTTGTGGCGATGGTCACTGTTGCAGGGTCAGTTGGACTCACTGTCTCTGCAGTGGCACTGATTGTCCCAAACCCGGCATCCAAGCCATTGGTTCCTGGGTTTCCTGTTTGCCCTTGGGGTCCAACCTCTCCTTGAGGTCCTTGCGGTCCTTGAGGGCCAGTCACAGGGAATGAGCCAATATTGAACCAATAGTCATTAGGGTGAGTGCCATTGGCTCTTGTGAGGATATATAAGGTGTAAGGTGCTTTCGTGCCAATGGCATAGGCATCCCCATAAGACCAATCTGGGTTGCTTTCCTTGTAATCTTCAACTGTTGGCATATTGGCCACCGATTCCTCTTGGCCAACCACCTTGATGCCAAACTCATTCAAGACCCCCTCCTCTTGCAATATGAAAAGGATGTCTTTCATGTTCTTGTAAACTTGTTCTTGTAAGTTTCTGAATTCCTTGTTTCCAAATTTAAGCATATTGAACTCCTTCTGATTATGTCAGATACTTCCCATCTATGGGATTCTATTCCTTATCTTTTTTGTTTATCTCGTCAAGGGCTTTCTTGCCCTCCTCAATCACTTTCTTGCTACCTGCCTCTATCTCTTCCTTTATCTCTTTCTTTTCCTCTTCGGTGACAATCCCATCTTCCTTTGCCTTTTTGATTTTGTTGGCTATCTTCACAATGGTTGGCACCAAAACTGAGATGACAAAGCCAATAACGGTGATTACAATCGAGACTATTGCCTGTATCTCGGTGACAGACATACCTGCCCCAACTGCGCTCACTGCTGTCCCTGTCACTCCCATCAATATTCTGTCGTCTTGTAGCATCATTCATCATCCTCCTCCAAATCGGTCACATAAATCCAAGTCTTCTCTGGCTTGACAAATTGCTTGAAGCAACCTTTGAATTTGCTTAGGAACTCTGCTGTGACATCTGTGCTGAGCAATTCCCACAATTGGCTGTAGGCATCCATTTTGGATTTCCTGTAGTTGGTTGTGTTCTGTCCATTGATGTATGGTAGTTCATACAATGAACTTGTTGAAGGTTCCGTGCTTGGGTTCAATGCTGTGTTGTAGATTGCCTTGCTTCCTTTGAGGATGTCATCCTCATCCAACCCCCTTAACTTCTGTTGAATCTCAAGTCTCTTCTCCCATGTTGGGCCATATTGCCAAATCACCGAGAAAATCTTGTATTTGAATTGCTCCTCATCGTAGTTGGCAATTGGGTTGTTGCCATATTTGGAATACAGCAAATAATATAATGTGCTTATGGATTGGGCACTGATTGTTGTTGGGATTCCAATGCTTGAATAATCGTTTAGGAAAGAGTCTTTGTCCTCCCAAATCTCATTGAACAACTTTGTGTCATATTGGGGAATCATCTCTGCTTTATTCATTTTCCTCTTCTCCTTCTGCTTCCTCTGGCTTTGATTCAATGCCTGTGTGTTGCGAATCCTTGTCGCTGTCATAAATCAAGCCATCTCCGTCAATGTCTGCACCCATGATGTTCTGTGCTGGCTCGCACCACATGCCAATGCCCCAAATTGAGTTGACTATGTTGCAGAAGTTCTGCCTTATTGAAAGGCCATCTTGCAACACCAACCCAACTGGTCCTCCATTGATGTCTGCCTCTGTTTGTAGTTCATGGGCCTTCTTCTCAAAGAGACCTCCATTGTCAATGCCATAGCCAGACAATCTGAGGTTGTCCAACGATTGCATTGCCAACATGTATTCCTCTGATTTTGCCACTTGGCCATCAGTGAGTTCTTGGAATTCTATGGAGCCTACGATTGGCACGAATGCCTCCCCAGTGAGTGCTGCTGCCTCAACAGATTTGCTTCCGTCAAACACGCTTGCTGCTTGGTCTGCATCTTGAACCCTTACGCCTTTGACCCCGGTGCTCAGCAACAATGATGTCCTCATGTAAGGCACGCATTCGCTCATGGCATCAAGGATAGGCTCATTCACTGACACACGTGGGATGATTGTTTGGCTCAATTGCTTGGAATAGTCATGCAACAAAACTGCGGATTCTGTCATGTCCTCTGGGGTCAACTCATCCAATTTAATCCCATATACGCATTTAAGTCTCTTCTCTGCAAGGTATTGTGCTTGTGCCTTGTTTGCTTTGTCGTTTGTCCCGCTTGTCATTGGCACTGGGTGGATTGTGTTGAATCTCCCATAGAAGTCTATTGTGCCATCCAAGGCATAGGGCATGAAGTAGAATTCCTCCAAGTCTTTGTCATAGAAGAAGCACAATTGCCCTTTGTAATAGAGCATCCTCTCCAATTCTTGGGATGTGATGTTTGCAGGAAGGTTGTACCAAACATATCTGTTCACTGCATCTTGCTCATCAATGAGCCTCAAGAATTTCTTGACATCTTCTTTCAACTTGGCTTTGCAACTTCCGCCAAATTTCAAAGGAAGGCCTGTTTTTGGGTCTATCCCTGCTTGGAACATTGTTCCAATGTCTGGTAATTTTGCTCCCATCATTCATTTCCCCCTCTTATTGCTTTCAATCTCTCATTCAATATGTTTTGCCTTTTCCTTGCAATCTCAATGCTGTTTTTCAAATACTTGATTGAATCTCTGGCCCTTTTGATGTTGTCTTTTGTCTCTAGGCCTAAGGAATTCACTTTCTCCCTCTCGGCATTTAACCTTTCCTTTGTGATAAAGTGTTCTGGGTCTATCTCTGCCAACCTATCATCTGGGACAAAGTGGGATTCCATCTCTGCCAACCTTCCCTCAGCAGTTTTGAGGTCCAATTTGTATTGCTTGATGTCCTTTTTGTTGCCTTTTATGGCATCTTCGCTTTGGATAATAGCCCCAAATTGCTGGTTGAGTTTGTCCTCAAGTTCTATTGCCTCTGCCTGTTGGGCATTTGCAGTGGCCTCTTTTGTGGCCTTTGCAGCCTCTTTTGTGGCCTTTGCAGCACCTTCTTGTGCTGTGGCCCCCTTGGCAATACCGGCAACAAGTCCTGCCTGCCCAATTGCGCTGTTTATGCTTTCCTGAACGCTCATTATATGTACACTCCCTTCAAGATTTCATCGTATATTTCCTTAGCCATATGGTTATCCTCTTTTAAGTCTGGCAATCTGATTATCTGCCCTTTGACCATCCTTCCTTCCATGTCTGTGTAGTCTTGGATTTGGCCTATGACATTGACTGTCATTCCATCATGCTTCAATTTGTTGATGAATGCCTCTTTCTCCTCATCTGTGCAACTGTACTTCTCAATGAATGGGAATAGTTTGTTGTTGTAGGTCAATGCTGTGCATCTGGTCATTGTGTATGGCAATGCCTTGATGTTCTGCAAATTGAAGTTGTACATGTCAACTGCATAGTTTCTGTTCTCCCTCAATTGCTTTTCAAGGTTTTGTGTGTCAATTATGCCACCCATCCCTGATGAAATGCCACCTATTGCAGCACCTGCAATTGCTCCGTAAGGACCAAATGCCATGGCACCTCCTGCAGCACCAGTAGCAGTGCCTTGGAGAGTCCCAGTTAGGACTTTGAAGCCTTGCTCTTGCCTTGCAATCTCATTGGATACGTCCATATTCTGGATTTGTCTGTTGAATATTGCCTGGTAGTTCTTGTTTTGCAACTCATAGTTGGTGAATGCATCGCTAATCATGCCAACAGTGAAGTCACCTTGGCAAATAAGCCCTCTGCTATCATTGAAATCATTGCCATATAAGCCTTTGAAATTTGGGTTTACATGGATGTATGGGTTGAATGGCTTGTAGGTGCAGTCAACATTGAATCTGTCAATTCCCCCATTCTTCACTGTGGAGAACTCAAATTCCCCTTGGTAGTTTGGGCTTACCAAACGATATGAGTTGCATTCATTGTCAATCTTCATTGCATAAGCGCCATCAATCTCATTTCCATAAACTGGAATCTTGGCTGCTTTGGCAAAAACAGAAACATTGCTCCCAGACTTAGAATTGCTGTTTATTGTGAATTCCACATAGTAGTCTGCTTCCTCATAGTCTGGTGATTTGAATGACCAATATCCCCCATCTGAAGAAACAGGGACAAACCAACTTGCAGTATTCCCATCATAGACAACAACCTTTCCTGTGAAACTGTTTTCATTGCTCTCTGAGTCATATTGCAATTCTATTGAGTTCACATTAACTGTGTCTATGACCTCGCCAGTCCTTCTGTTTATCTTGCTCAATGTTATTGCATTGATGTCCTTGCTTTTTTCATCCAATGACCTGATGGTGGCTTTGATTGTCCACGAATCAGGGTTTGCCAATGTTGGGATTGCATAATCTACATTTGGTCTTATGGATGAATATGGGGGAGGCAATATCTCTATGTCTGTGAAGCCCTTAATGGTTTTGTACTCATTCCAATTGATGGACTTGTCTATGTCAAAGGTGAATGCGCTTTGTGGGATGTAGAATATGATGCCAATGTTGCTGTTGGTTGAACTGTCTGTTATATAGTCAAACTCTTTTCCCACTTTGCTCTCATCAATCATCATGCCACCTCTATTGGTGTCAATGAGAGTTTGTATTGGGCAATATGGGAGCAATTGGATGTCATACATCTTGCTTGCTTTTTCGTCACCTCCGCCCCATTTTGTGGCAATGGAGGTTATTGATGCCATTGAAACTGATTGGCTCACATCGAAATTGATGCTGTTGGATGCATTATGGATGTTCACAACCTCATCGGACAATGGGTATGGCAAAGCAATGATGTCATACAAAGCATCCTTGGTCTTATTCCTTGACAATGAGATATTGCTCTTTACCGCATAGGAGTAATCCTCTTGATAATTGACTATATATTGCTGGCATTTGAATGAGTATTTGAATGAATCATTGTCAGGTGTTGAATGGCCTTCCAAAAATGCCCCGCTTATTTGTGCAGCATTTGCCATAAGGTTGTATAAATCGCTTCCTGACAATAATGATGCATTGGATACTGAGTATATGTTTGGTGCCACAGTGACAGTTATTTTGTAATATTTCCCATCCTGTGTCTTGATTGTTTTGCCATTGTAGTATTGTATGGATGCGACCTCAGATGGGGAATGTGCCCCCACCAACTTAATCAAGGCACTGTTGAAAGCGCTCAAGCCATAGATATTGTAAGAATTCAACAATCTTACGCTTACTTCCACTTTTGATGCATCATATCCTGCTTTCAAGGCACGAGTTCCTGTGGCTCCAATAATGTCCTCAATGCTATAAGAGCCTGTTCCATGGATATATGTCCTGCATGCATAATGGTAGACAAAATCTGTTCCTGCTTGCCATTCTGTCCTATAGGAGATATTGTAAGGGTTTGCCAAAAATGCTTGTCCTGGCTTAATGCCAAATGAAGCAAACCACCCATCTATGTTTGAAGCGCTGACATTCTCGTAATTTTGAGATGCAGGGTCATAGTTGATTGTGACATCCTTTGCGCTTGCATCTTTGCTGATATAGCCAACCAGCCATGCACATCCCGATTTGTCCTTTAGGGTCTCCTCTGATTTCTTTATCTGGTTGAAAAGCATCCCCTCTTTGTTGAATACCAAAGGGCTTCCTTCATTGACATGGCCTTTTTCTATGTAAGTTGTTGCTGTCAACACATCATTCAGTTTGTCTGCAATCACATCCCTTTTCAAGGATAGGCTGTATTGCCCGCCCCTTGTTCTGTTTGCATCCATGACAAACCATCTGGATATGATTGTTTGGGTGGTTTCCCCATCCTCTGTTTTCTCATCAAAGACTATCAGATAGTCTGGCGTACCAAAATAATCACCCTTTCCCAATATAAGTTCAGTGGTGATTCCGTCATCTGGGTTGAAATTCACTGAGTCAATCCTTTTTGCTGTGTCTCCAAAAGCAGAAACATAGCCATTGAAAGAATCCTCAACCTTGACTATCCTATTGAAATAATTGTTGTAGTTGCCAATTATGATATTGTTCATCAAATGTAAATCTCCTTGGATATAACTGGCTCTCACAGTGACTCAGGAGTTTGAGTCGCTTGGTTTTCGCTTTATCAAAAATGGGTAGTTTTGACTCATGCCCGGGAGTTTGGAGAGAACTATAGAGCCACTACTTCACTTGAACGGTGATGAATGGGTAGTTCTTCAAATATTCAAGTGTGTTGTGGCCAAATGTTAAGTAATGGTTTTCTGTCAATGATTTAGGATTGAAGAAGGATGTGCCAACCTCAAATGCGCTCATGTATGGAGGCAATTTGACCAAGACTTTGCAAATGACATCTTTGGCTGGTGCCTTGTATGATTCCCCTGCCTCAACAGAAACCCCAACAGGGATTAAATCTCCAGGGAAGACATGGACAGGTTTTGCTTGTCCTGATACTGTGTAGTCTTTCTCAACAACGCTTCTTTCACCTGCAACTGATGTGTGTGCAGTTGCTTGGATGTCCCCAAAGTATCTTTCTGGGAGGATTTCCTCTTCAAATTTGTCGATTAATCCATCTTTGTGGAAGATAGTTGGCAAGTCAACCTTTCTAATCTTGTTGACGAATTTGGAGTTCCAAATGACTTTGATGCCATCTTCGGCATAACTTCTTAAGTTGCCATAGTCATTGAAGTCCCTTGAATAGTCGCCCATGGCAACCATCAAGTCTGCCAAGGATTGGGCAATGAGCATTGCTTCCATCTTGGATTTCTCAGTGCCTTCCAAGGATTCTGCCTCAGATAAGTCAACTTCCACTGTTTGTGCGGCACCCTCGGCTTTTGTGGTGCCAATGAACACATTGTATAATGTTCCGTCATAGACTTTCTTGGTTTCGCCCATCCAGCCTAACATGACAGAATTGAATGAGGAGAATGCTCCCTCATCGGCCCATGCTCTCTTGGAGAGATAGTTGTCAACAGTCAAGCAGATTTGTCTGAAGATGTCCAGATGGATTGCTTGGCACTCTGGTGCCTCAGGTCTGTGCAAGGCAAGCAAGTTGGTAGCCTCGGCATCATTGCCCCATGCAACAGATTTAAGAACATCGGTGCTGTAGAATAATTTTGTGTCACCATAGAGTCCTCCATCGACTCTTGCTTTGTCAACTAAGGTCTGGTGCTTCCCTAAGTTGTCTGCAAATACTTCCTGCGATATAATCATGTTGTACAATGCAGAGAAGATTTCGTTTGAACGTAATTGTCCATTGAATGTAGCCATAATAATTTTTGCTCCTTAATGATAATTGGCCAGTCATCTAACCTTGATGTCTACTAGCCTTCTTTGCAACTCATTGGTAAACACTGCGCTATCCCCATCGGCATAGTCCACGCACTCTTGCAACACATCTGCAACCTTTTGTGCAGTTGCAATGTCTGAGTCTGTGGGCATGATTTGTTCGCCAATTGGCAAGAATGGGTCAGGTTTGCCTTCAGCAATAATTGCTTCACGAAGTTTGAGGGTGTTTGTGATGTACTCCAGATTGCTTTGGTCTTCCTTAAGATATGCTTCCCTCAATTCCTCGATTGACTTCTTATCCTCAACTTTGGCCTCGACAGGTGTTCCATTGACGATAGAGTCCAGAAGTTTCTTATTCTCAAGTCTGAGTTTCTCGTATTTTGACTTGTCAACACTGTTTTCTTTTAACTCTTTGATGGCAGTTATGTAGTCTGTGTTGTCCTCTACTTCTCCCGTTACGCTAGTTTCTTTCTCTTCCATAGTTTCTCCTCTTCAGTCATTTGAGAGTTGTGGGGTTGGTTTTACTAGGTACATCCTAACTTAAGTCATTAGTCACCTACGGTGCCTCTTCGGCCCTAATCCGCTAACCAGTGATTATGTAAGACATTAGTAAATAACGCTCTCTCATTAAAGTTTAGCACTAGTTCATAACAAGTTTATTGACACAGAACCTATTCAGAAAGAACTTGGAAATCATCAAGAAGTGAGGAGACCAATCATCTCCTTTTTTTTATGCCTTTGATGGACATCGCCTATCCCTGGCAAATAAAGGCATATAAGGCATATAGGGCATACCAATGGGGAGATATGACACCCTCCCTTTTCCTTTGCCTGTGCACCCCCTTTAAACGCTTATGCGTGGCATAGTGAATATAGGCATAGAGGGTATAAGGATACATAGAGGTAAGGGATATACATAGGGATATACATAGGGATAGCACAAGGGAAATAGCACAA
>Ga0256404_1009459_pt1 | contig 13958 bp, 13 predicted proteins | sample RumenRJG_01DNA_FD_185990 | JGI IMG/M metagenome (GOLD analysis project Ga0256404, IMG submission 185990) | Bovine rumen microbial communities from Lethbridge, Alberta, Canada - RJG_01 | ecosystem: Host-associated > Mammals > Digestive system > Stomach > Rumen | place: Canada: Alberta | collected...
GGATTACAACGTACCTGATGAAATGTATAAATGCTTCCAGTACAATGAACTGGAAAGAAAACGGGCTGCATAATTTTTTACACCTTAAACCTGTGAAAATTTTGTGTTGACTAAATAGCGCAGTTTAAAAATCCTTCCCTGTCGATTCATTCAACGATTAAAAAAATTCTTATAGAATGCGGGATGTAACCTCTTGTTAAAATGCCGTTTTTATTAACCGACTTCAGAACAGCATTGTCAAGAGCCAATTTTTTGCCTATTATAAATTAAATGCTATAAAACAAAAAATGGAGAACATAGAATGATTCCAGATTACCAGACTTGTATGTTGCCCCTTCTTAAATATGCAAAAGACAATAATGAACATAAATTTTCAGATGCAGTAGATTACCTTTCCAACCAATTTAATCTCTCTCATGAAGAACGCAAGGAACTTTTGCCGTCTAAAACTCAGGATGTTATTTCAAACAGGATTGGCTGGGCACGTACCTATATGAAAAAAGCAGGTCTTCTAGAAGATACACGGCGCGGATATTTTAAAATTACAAACAGAGGACAAGATGTACTTAAAGAAAATCTTGAAAAACTTTCCACAAAATATCTGGAAAAATTTGGCGAGTTCAAAGAATTCCGCAAAAAGCATAATGAAAAAGCTACTATTCTAGAGACAGACATCGAAAATGAAGCAACGCCTGAAGAAATGCTTGAAGCAGGTTATGCAAAACTTTCTGAAAATCTTGCAGATGACATTCTTACAAAAATTGCCGAATGCTCTCCTTCTTTCTTTGAGCATCTTGTTATAGATTTGCTTGTACACATGGGCTATGGAGGCTCTTTTTCTGAGGCTGCACAAGTCGTAGGAAAAAGCGGTGATGAAGGTATAGACGGACTTATAAAAGAAGACAAACTTGGTTTAGATACAATTTATATCCAGGCGAAACGCTGGAAAGGTACAGTTGGCCGTCCTGAAATTCAGAAATTCGCAGGTGCGCTGCTGGGCCAAAAAGCTTCAAAAGGAGTTTTTATTACAACCAGCAGTTTTACAAAAGAAGCAGAAGAATATGTTTCCACCGTAGACAGAAAAGTTGTTCTAATTGACGGAGCAAAACTTGCCTCATTGATGATTGAATACAATGTAGGAATCAGCACTATCCGTATTTTTGAAATCAAAAAGCCCGACAGCGATTATTTTGAAGAGTAAATTTTGTCATACAATCTATTGAAATGTTTGTTTCTAAACTCTTTTCACCGCAGCAATTTTTCCGAGCGGATAAAGAAGCGCGTTGTGAACGGAGCTGCCGGGATTCGGTTCGAGCGTGCATTCAAAAAATCCTAGGCGGCAGAGAATCAGAAGAAGATTGTTGAACGCAGGAACTGAAACGAAACTGTGCAGAAAGTTTCTGCCGGTAAGCTCAAGGCGTTTTCCGAAGCAGGAAGAATTATTCAGCCGCGGATTCGGAGTTTTTTCAGTTTTCAGGCTCACAAAACAGCCGTTTCCTTCCGCCGGAATATAAAACTCAGGAACGCTGCTTAAAAGCTCTTCTGAAAAAGAGTTTTCAATTGAACTGAAACAAACAGGCTTTTCAAAAAGTGGGCTTTGCAGAAAACTAAGCACGGAATCAACCTGCTGAATTTTACGTTTTGTTGTTTCAGGCGAATTCCAATGCAGAGCGCTTAAATGAAGGTGCGGAACAAGAAATTTTGCGTCAAAACTGTTCGGAGCGCTGGAAACTGCTGCAACAGCCTCTTTAAGAGTGCGTGAGGATTTCAATTTTTCTTCTATTGTATTATCCATTCCGTTAAAAAAATCAGGCTCAACTGAAACAGGCTGAAAATCATCCGGCAAGGAAAAAGAGTTTTCCGCAAGATCATGGAACCCAGGAAGAACGGAAAGATGGCTCGCAATGTATCTTCTGAAAAGCGCAGGACAGTAAACGAATCCGCCCTTGTACACAGCAATGTTTTCAAGGATATACTTCTGCTTTTGGGAAATGTCAGCAAGAATTTCAGTTTTTTCGGCGCTTTTATATCTGGCGTCACTAAGATTTCCTTCAAGAATCCCAGAAGCCTTGCATGCATAGTCAGCCGAAAGCACCGGATGCCGCACTAGAAGCACAACAAAATTCCGCAAAGAAGCCGAAAGCCCGCCGAACCAGGCAAGAAAAGCCTCTTCCATGCTCAAAAGCCGCGCCGCATACCGAAAAAGCTCATCCTTCGGAAGAACAAGATGGTCGTTTTCCACGGACGTATGAAACACAAAACGCCTTAGCCTGCGCTCATTGAACCAGCCGGAATTATTCCTGTAAAATTCAAGGATTTCAGCGGAACACGGCGCATTGTGCAGAATCGTGGAAAGTTTATTTTTAACCGGAAGCATGGAAATATTATAGCATGGTTTCCGGAATGGAGGAAACGGCAGAAACCGAAAGATTTTTCAAGCAAGAACTAATACTATGAACAAAAGTTTTCTTTCAAACCATTTATAAAAACCTAAATATATGTTACAATCTCAAAAGTTTAATTTTAACATAGGAATTTTCATGAAAATATTCGCTATAATGCTGGTAAAAAATGAAGCGGACATTGTAAAAAGCGTAATTATTGACGCAAAAAAATGGGCAGACAGAATTTTTGTAATGGACAACGGTTCAACAGATGGAACGTGGGAAATCGTTCAGTCCCTTGCCGACAGCATTGTTGTACCATGGAAGCAGGATTTCAGACCGTATTCAAACGGACTCAGAGCGGATGTGTTCAATCATTTCAGGAATGAAGCGGAAGACGGCGATTGGTGGTGCTTCAAGCTGGATGCGGATGAATTTTACTATGACAATCCACGAGCCTTTCTTGCGAAAGTTCCTGAAAAATATTCATTGGTCGCAAAAAAATCAATTGACTATGTTATAACAAAAGAAGATGTGGAGAACTACAACTTCACAGGCATATTCGAAAAAGACAAAAAACATATAGAATATTTAAAAAATTCCTGCTGGAGCGAGCCAAGATTCTTCCGATACAGAAAGTCGCTGAAATGGAACTTCGAGGCCACTTCACACTATCCAAAATATGCAGGGATTTTGTTTCCGAAGTTGATATTAGTAAAGCATTACCAGTTTCGTTCTCCAAAGCAGATGCAGGCAAGGCTTGACCTCCGAAATTCTCTTTCAAACAAAAAAGACGGAATATGCTTCCGCCATGTGAAACAAACTGACTACAAAGAACTTTTAGCAGACAAAAATGACTGCCTGCTTGACAAAAAAATAAAATTACAAGGGGGGGGGTACAACGATATACCTGTCCGCAATTCTTTGCAGCAACCGCTGCTTAAAAGAATCATACTGCGGATTGGAATTGCCCTGAAACTCTTCTAGCAAGCAAAACCACAATATCCGCAGATAAAAACGGACAAGGGATAAATACCCCTGAATGCGGATATGAAAATATTTGCGATAATGCTCGTTAAAAAAATGAAGCAGATGTTATTAATTATGTTCTAAAAAAGGCTGAAGAATGGGCTGATAAAATTTTCGTTATTGACAACGGCTCTACAGATGGAACATGGGAACTTGTGCAATCAATGAAGAACAGTATAATAGTTCCATGGAAACAAGATTTCGGTTCATTCAGACGTGGAATGAGAGCTGATGTATTCAATAATTTTCGAAGTCTTTCAACAGAAGATGACTGGTGGTGTTACGCATTGGACGCAGATGAAATTTATATTGAAAATCCTAAAGAATTCCTAAAAAAAATTCCAAAAAGATTTCAATGGGTTGCAAAAAAAATCCATTGATTATGTTATTACAAAAGAAGATTTAGAAGAATATAATTTCACAGGTGACTTTAGCAAGGACAAGGAACATATAAAATATTTTAAAACACCGTGCTGGACAGAGGGAAGATTTTTTAGATACAGAAAAAATATAAAATGGGACAATGGAATTGCAAATCAATATCCGGAAAATGTAGGCATAATGGCAAAAGAAAAAATTCTTGTAAAACACTATCAATATAGAAGTCCACAGCAAATACAAAAAAGAATTCAAGACAGAAAAGAAACAAAAAAAAGAAAAGACGCAAGTGCATGGAATAGAATGCCAGAAACTCTGGAATCTTCTCTTTTCAGTAGATGCGAATGTATTCTAGATGAAAATAATATTAAGTTTTACCAGAACCAAAATAGCATAGACAACATTAAAAGAACTAAAATAAAAGATTTTATAAAATTAATTTTAATAAAACTTGGTATTTATTAATAGACAAAACACCATGGCAAGGATTCTCCGACAAGATTCCTTGCCGCCAGGTTATTGGCACACATATCCTTCAACAAATCCAAGGAATCAAAAGTTGCATTATCATCTTGTGAACAAACTTTACGTTTGAAAAGATTTTTATATTTGGCTTATAGAACTTAATATTTATTTTCAAATATTTTTTTATTACGTTAAACTCTTTTTCAGATAAACAAGCATTCCGTTTCAAAAATTTCAATAAATCTTCATAAAATTTTTCCAAAATGCACAACCATCATACATAACAGCAATATTCAACTTTAATGCTCTACCGCATTTTGAACAGCGAGTATTTTCACAAACAAAATCAATGCGATTCATATTATTCCATAAACATCTTTCTGACCGCGCCATTCCCAATAAGATTTGTGAACACTGTATAATTATTATTTTCGTAGCGCAAACGGCCGGCTGGAATTGCAGGATTAATTCTAACCCTGGAAGCAAATTCTTTTATTTCTGCCACTGACGATGTGATTTTTAAACCTGAAGATTTCCAAAGGATATCTTGTATGAGCATATTTTTTGCGTACGAGTCGGCTTCTTTTTCTATTTTTTTATTCATTTCATTAGTCATATCGTCAAAATAAGCCATTTTATTTTCTGATAAATGCATCTTAACATGAGCAAGTTCATGAAACAATGTAAACCAGAATGAATCAAGCCTGTCATACCGTAATGTAAGAGCAACCAGCGGACTGCCATCCGGCATAAGCATCGCAGAACCGTCTAGATGAGTTTTATCCAAATGCGGCTCAATGACAAAATGAATTCCAGCTTTATTCAAAAACTCTTTAGCAAGTTTCGGTCCTTCCTGAAGATAACTTAGTTTTGCAAGTTCTGAAAAGAAATCATCTGTCAAAACTCCTTTATTCCATTTTACAAGTTTCTCTGTCACAGCTTTATTCATTACTCGGATTCTCCAGGCCATGAGTATGTCATTTATGTTTTCAGAATCAGATTGAGTTTCAGATTTTCTGTTGCAGCATAACTCAAAATCCTTTATGTCAAAAGGTCCAACAAATTTAACAAGAAGCTCTTCTTTCAAATCTTTAGCTGCATTTAATGAGCCTGAAAAAAAATCACTAAACCATCCACGTCGGAACATTTCAGCAAACGGAAAATTTATACCGTGCTCCATAATTGAAGAATCTGGAAGATTTTTTCCTGTTTCCTGAATAAGCACTTCCGCAGGAATTCCCAAACCTTTATGAAGATTCCGAATCATGTTAAGGCTTAATGCTCTTTTTCCAGACAACACTTCCGAAACTTTTGATTTGTTTCCAAGGAAAGGAATTAAATCTTTACTCTTAAGCCCCTGCTGCTCCATACGAAATTTTATTGCAGAAATCGGATTAGGAGCTTCTATCGGAAATTTTTCTTTTTCATAAAGTTCCACTAGAGTAACGAGCAAATCAAGCTCATCTCCCTCCGGAGTGTCCGGTTTCGCATCAAAAAGCTCATCAATACGATTCAGGACAGCATTGTAATCGGCTTCTGTTTTTATAAGTTTTACATTAATCATTAGACTTCCTCCGCGTTTATTTTGTCGTACTCTTTGTGGGTTCCAACAAACCTTATGTAAACCATGCCAAATTTGTAGTTGATTTTTACAATCAGTCTGTAGTTATTTCCGCAAATATTAAACACAACACGGCTGTCTTTTAAGATACTCGCAGAGCGATATTGTTCTTTTATCTCTGACGGACTCTTCCATAAGGCGCTCGACGCCTCTTTATACCATGACTTGAGAGCTTCTTCTGATTCCGGCTCTTCCAGCCAGAAATCTTTTAATGTTTTTAGAGCAATTATTCGCATTAAAAAAAGTTCCCCTGCTCAAAGCATTTGCAAAGTTCCCATATTAGGTAACCATAAGTAAATATAATATTGTTTATTGCATAAGTCAACACATAAACCTTCTAAATGCAACCATCCTCATAAAAAATCTGTTTATTTTCAACTGAATTTGTGCTAGTATTTTTATAGATGAATTACATTCTTTGCCATAAAGATATTCCTGTGCTAAGATTTTCAACAGAAGACGAGGAAATTTCTGAAATATCAGAAATTCTGAACAGCATACATCTTCCTGTTGGAATTTCCTTGGAAAATGAAAACGGAAAATCCCTTAAAAGCCAGCTGCGGGCTTGGTGGAAAAGCCGTTCCATTCCCGCCAGCCGCCAGAATCTTAATACTGCGCTTGAACTGCTTGGAAATATCACCACAGACTACCTTATAGAAAAAAGCTACGGACTCAGTCTTTCAGATCATTACTGGGCAAAGCCAGAAAAAAGCAGATTATCCTGGAAAGATGTTAATTTTTTCCATAACAGTTTTTCTGAAGATGTAGGAAAGGCTCTTTTTGGAACACTGAATTCCTCCAGCACAAAGAGTCTTAACCTATTTTCCCCGGACAACACATCAGACGGCTGGCTTAAAAAAAAATGGATTATAAACAACGGAGAACGTTTTCTTCTGAAGGCTGGAAGCCTGTGGCAGCAGGAGCCATTCAATGAAGCGCTTGCCTCTGAAATTTGCAGACGGCTTGAAGTAAATTGTGTTCCGTACAAAATAATAAAAGCAGACAGAACGTTTTACTCTTCATGTCCTGATTTTATAACAGAAAACACAGAGCTTGTTCCGGCATGGCATATTATAAGCACGCAAAAAAAAGAAAAAAGCACTTCAAATTTTAAACATTTAATAAACTGCTGCCAGAAAATCGGAATCGGCAGCATAGAAAATATCAAGCGTGGAATCTGCACAATGCTCACCATTGACTTTATAATCGCAAACACAGACCGGCATTACAACAACTTCGGCTTTTTAAGAAATCCAGACACGCTTGAATGGCTCGGGCTTGCCCCTGTGTATGACAGCGGCACCGCAATGTTCCATGACACAATGATTTACGACCTTAAAAATCCATACTTTCAGGACTCGCGGAATATAAAAGCTAAGACTTTTGCCTCAAACCAGAAAGAACAGATGAACAAAATTCCATGCAAAGAGTACTGCTCCAATCTGAATTTAAAAAAACTTGACGGCATTCCGGATTTTTTCAAAGATCTGATATCTGAAAATCCATACATAGAAAATGAACGGGCGGAACTTCTGCGCAATATCCTGTTTTCAAGAATAAAAGAAACAGAGAATCTTCTGCATTAATGACAAGAAGCTTGATTCATGCTACACTCTTATAAAATATGCAAAAAGAACCTTTAGTATCTGTAGTTATTCCAACTTACAACAGAAGCAATACAATCTGCGCTTCTATCGCCTCTGTTTTAAACCAGACCTACAAAAATATCGAGCTGATAGTTGTTGATGACTGCTCTACCGATGATACAGAAAAAATAATTCTCTCAATGGATGATCAGAGAATAAAATATATAAAACTAGAGCGCAATTCAGGCGCCTGCGTTGCAAGAAATACAGGAATTAAAAAATCCTCCGGAACTTACATAGCTTTTAATGACAGCGATGATGAATGGCTTCCTGAAAAGACTAAAAAGCAACTTGATTTTCTTAAGAAGAAAAATGCAGACATTGTTCTTTGCAAGATGGAATGTCGAACTCCCGAAAATAAATTTATACACAATTTTCCATCCATAGAAAATGACAAGCAGATTTCATACAAAGAATTATTAAAATATAATTCCGCCTCAACCCAGACAATTTTCGGTAAAGCAGAATGTTTCAAAGATACACTTTTTGACTCCACAATGCCGCGACTTCAAGACTGGGATGAAACATTACGTCTAAGCAAAAAATATTCAGTTTTCTACCAAAATGAAATTCTTGTGCATACATTTTTTCAAAAAGACAGCATTTCAACTCATCCTGAAAAAGGCATAACAGCAATGCAAAAACTTTTTGAAAAGCATAAAGACGCAATCCTTTCAGATCCGGACATAGCTGAAAGTTTCTTCAAGAAGAAAGCTTCTTTTGTGTGCAAGAGCGATAAAAACCCAAGGGAAGAAATGAAAATAATTCTAGAACATAAGCCATGCGCGGTGAATTTTATAAAATATCTGCTTGCGCTCACAGGACTTTACAAGACTATATTCAATGTGAAAAGTTGTATTTCTTGAATAAATCTCCATAGTTAAAGCAAAGATTTAGAAAACGCAAAATTCATCTTACCATTGCTAAATTCTTAGAAATGAGTATACTTAAAGCAGGAGTTTTTTTTATGATACCTTTTAACGTACCTCCTGTAACAGGTAAAGAAAGCAAATATATTGAAGAGGCTATAAACAGCCATAAGATATGCGGGGATGGAAATTTTACAAAAAAATGCACAGCGTTTCTTGAAAAAAGTCTTGACAATCATAAAGTTCTCCTTACAACATCATGCACATCTGCTTTGGAAATGGCAGCTTTGCTCTGTGATGTAAAGGAAGGTGACGAAGTTATTCTTCCATCATTCACCTTTTGCTCCACCGCTGATGCTTTTGTGCAGCGAGGTGCAAAACTTGTGTTCGTTGATGTAAGAAAAGACACAATGAACATAGATGAATCAAAAATTGAAAAAGCAATAACTCCAAAAACAAAAGTAATATGTGTTGTCCATTATGCTGGTGTTTCCTGCGAAATGGATTCAATAATGAGCATTGCCAGAATGCACAATATAAAAGTTGTAGAAGATGCGGCGCAAGCAATATGTTCATTCTACAAGGGAAAACCGCTGGGAACTATCGGAGACTTTGGATGCCTTTCTTTTCATGAAACAAAAAATTTCAGCATGGGCGAAGGCGGCGCAATTATAATAAATAATGGCGAAGACTATGAAAAAGCAGAAATCATAAGAGAAAAAGGAACAGACAGAAGCAAATTTCTTCGCGGACAAATTGATAAATACACATGGCGCGACTATGGCTCCTCATATCTTCCAAGCGACTTGAACGCAGGTTATCTTTGGGCGCAGCTTGAAGACAGCACAGAAATCCAGAATTGGAGAATGGGCTGCTGGAACAAATACTATGATGCTTTTAACAGTTTCCTCAAAAGCTATGGAAAAGAATGTTTCACACTTCCATATATCCCAGACGGTTGCATTCACAATGCTCATATGTTCTATCTTATTACAAGAAATTTCGATGAACGTTGCGCTTTGATAAATCATCTTAAACAAAATCAGATAAGCGCGGTTTTCCACTACATTCCGCTCCACTCTGCTCCAGCAGGAATAAAATACGGCCGGTTTGATGGAAAAGACGAAGTAACGACTGAATACAGCGAACGCCTTGTTCGTCTTCCTATGTATTACGGCCTTTCTTCAGCAGAACAGAACAAAGTGATTTCTTCTGTTATTGATTTTTACAAAACGAGATAGTTTTATGAAAGAAATAAGTATCGTAATACCAGTTTACAACAGTCACGAATGTGTTGCGGAAATTTCAAGACAGCTTGCGGATGCACTGAAAAAGTTCGACTACGAGCAAATTATGGTGAATGACTGCAGCCGTGATTCAAGCTGGGAAGAAATCAAGAAAGTTGCTTCAGAAAACAAGAATGTAATTGGTATAAATCTTAGAAAGAACGGAGGTCAGGACAGTGCGATTCTTGCTGGACTTAACTATGCCTCTGGAAAATGGATTGTCATTATGGATGACGACCTTCAGCATTCACCTTACGACATTCCAAAACTTTACGAAGAGGCAGTTAAAGGATTTGATGTAGTTTATGCGGATTTCAGCGTAAAAAAACAAAAACTTTGGAAAAACTTAGGAAGCTGGTTCAATGGAAAAGTCAGCGAAATTGCAATCCACAAGCCAAAAAACATATATCTTTCTCCATTCAAAATCATTTCCGCTGGCGTTGTAAAAGAAATGTGCCGGTTCAACAATCTTTTTCCGTATATCGACGGGCTTATTTTTCAAGTCACAAAAAATATAACACAGATAAAAATTGAACACCATAAACGAGAGCTGGGAAAAAGCAACTACAATCTTCTAAAATCAATAAAAGTTTTTTTGCGGATGCTGTTTGGTTTTTCAACAGCACCACTTTTTGTTGCCTCTTTTGCGGGATTTGCAAGCGCTGCAATTGGACTTGCTCTTGCAGTTTTTTATTTTGTTGAATATCTTCTTGGAAAGGCTGATGTTACTGGATGGACCACAATTGTAATTCTCATTCTTCTTCTGGGTGGTGGAATTCTTGTGTCACTTGGCATTATCGGTGAATACATAGGAAGAATGTATCTTACAATGAATAACTGTCCTAAATTTATAATAGCAGAAAAGACTGATGAAAAATAATATTTTTATTTATATTTTAATGCACATCGGTTTTCTTATATATAGCTGTTACTCTCTTGTAGGAAAAATTTCTTCTTCTGAACCAGTTTTGTCGCCGCGTTTTTTTGCTTTTTATGCGCTTGTAGTTTTCATTCTGTTTATTTACGCGCTTATATGGCAGCAGGTTCTAAAACATATTCCGCTTTCAACAGCGATTGCAAACAAATCTGTAACAATAATCTGGGGAATCGTATTTGGTCTTGTTTTTTTTGGAGAGTCTGTATCTGCAAAAAAAATAGCTGGCGCAGCGGTAATTCTAGCGGGTCTTATACTGCTCTCTTTGGATGAAAAACATGAATGAAGTTTTTTTGTATTCACTTCTGCTGGTCTTGTCAGTTATAATCTCCTCATTTTCCCAGATAATGCTCAAGGCTTCCGCGCTGAAAAAACACAGAAGCGTCGTTTTTGAATACCTTAACTTCACAGTTATTACAGCATATTTCATATATTTTGTTGCAATTTTTCTAGATATTCTAGCGTTGAAAAAAGTTCCGGTTTCTTATATTCCGGTAATAGAATCATCAAGCTACATTTTTATTCTTATACTAAGCAGAATTTTCTTCAAGGAAAAAATTCCACCGAAAAAATTTCTTGCTGTCTGCATAATAATAACAGGAATCATCATATATATTTTATAGTTTTTAAAGGATAAATTTTATGAAAAATTTTTCAAAAAAAAATGAAATCATTCTTTTTTCAGCGGCTATCGTGCTTCTGCTGATTGGTTCTGCAGTAACCTTGTTCACAGAGCAGATTCTTGTGTCTTTTCCATATTTTCTGGAAGAGCATGTGTTTCACAGGACATTCAACCATGAAGCATACAAAGACTCAATGATTTCTCTGCTGTCTATTCCAGTGTTTATTTCAATAATTTTTTCAGCTGTTCTGTTTCCAAAATTTTCTGATAAATTCAAATCTGGAATAATCATTTCTTTTATTGCATCCATAGGTATAATTCTTTTTTCAATCTCATTCACGGATGCTGTAAATTTCGTTGATCCTGACCTAAGCTCCGAAATTCTGTTTGGAAATGAATGTTTTCGGGAAAAGACTTTTTGGCCGTTGACCTGGTATTATTCAATGGAAATAAGACTTTTCAACACGCAGCTTGTTACAGCACCGCTTTTTTTCTTCACAAAAGACCTAAGACTAATCAGAGCTATCACGGTTATTCTTTGCGAGGCTATTCTTTTTGTTTCAACATACTTTATTCTTCACGAGCTTAAAATAAGAAAAACCTGGATGAAACTTTTAGGCAGTCTTCTTGCAATAAGCCCTGTATCATGGACTTTTTTCTGTTACGTTCAAGAAGGAAGCTATTATATTCCGCATATTGCATTCAGTTTTTTTTATGTTGGTCTTTTTATTTCATTGACATACCACTCTCATTCGGAACGCAAATACAAAATTCTTTTTACGCTGTTTATAATACTTTCATTCATAAGCGGCCTTTCTTCAATAAGATATATTCTTAATTTTACATTTCCGCTTGCTGCTGTTGTAGTTTACAACAGAGTAAAAGAATTTCTTGATTCCAGAGAAAAATTTTCTGTAAAAAAAATCTTCCTGGAAGGAGGAACTAGTCTCCGAAATTCCTGCATTGGCTTAATAACCAGCGGAATTGGTTACATATTCAACTCTAGCGTTCTTGCATCATTGTATTCATTCAAGAATATGAACAAGATTCAGTTCAACCCTCTTTCCGCAATGAAAATCGATGATATCATATCTATGATTTTTTCAACGATAGGCTATAACGAAGAGGTCAGCGTTTTCACTCCAGGCGGTGTATCAAACATTCTTATTTTTATTCTATGTATTTTTACTGTGATTATTTTTACAAGCCTTTATAAATCAAATCTACAGGACTACGAAAAGATTTTCCTTCAGTTCACGATTTTTATGGCTGCATTCAGTCTTTATACAAATATCTGCACAGAGATGGTCGGACGTTATCTTACAATGGTTTTCATCTACTTTGTGCCATTTCTTGCCTTGGCTTTACAGAATGAAAAACTGAAGAATGCAAACAAATGGATTTTAGGCATAGCTTCTTCTGTTTTGATTATAACAAACGCATATCTTTGCTTTGGAAAAATGCAGACAACAAATCGTTCAGAAAACATTCAGAAAGTTTCCAATTTTCTGAAAGAAAGCGGCTATGAATTTGGTTTTGGTTTTTCAAATGCCGCGAATCCAATCTGGTTTGCAACAAACGGCAATGTTGAAGTTGCAACTATTGATGACACGAATATCCAGGATACATACACTCTTCCTGAAAAATTCAAGATTCATAAATGGCTTTCACCTAAACGTTTTGAAGACAAAAACTATTACAAAGGTAATAAAAAAGTTTTCTTTGTCATCCAGAAAGATGAATACAACATGACAGAAAGCAAAAAAGTTTTTGAAGCCGGAAATTTAGCCTACGATGACGGAACTTATCTTGTATTTGACTACGACAGTCCAGAAAGTTTTAGAAATTCATTTAACTAAAGGAAAAATTAACAAAAGGAGTCTTATTTATGAGCGTTAGGCTTGTTACTGATTATCTGGATTTATCAGCTGAAAAATATCCAGAAAAAATTGCATTCGCAGATGCAAACCGTGAAATTACATTTTCTGAAGTAAAAATAGAGGCGCAGAAAATTGCGACAGAACTTGCCGGCATGAAATTTTTCAAGCAGCCGGTTGTGATTTATCTTGACAAGAGCGTTGAAGTTCTTGTTTCCTTTATGGGAGCCGCTTATTCGGGAAATTTCTACACGCCGATTGACACAGGAATGCCGGCCACAAGAATTGAGAAAATAATGGAGACATTGAATCCTGCTGTAATTATAACTGACTCAGCACATCTTGAAGCGGCAAAAGCATTTTCAGGCAGCACTCCTGTTCTTCTTTACGAAGATATGCAGAAAAAAGATTCTGACAAATATCTGCTGGAAGCCGCAAAAGCAAAAATTCTGGACACAGACATTCTTTATGTTCTGTTCACTTCAGGCTCAACCGGAACTCCAAAAGGTGTAATCATAAGCCAGAAATCATGCATAGATTATGCGGAATGGGTTACAAAAACATTTGACATTTCAAGCGAAACTGTTTTTGGTGAACAGGCGCCTTTCTATTTTGACAATTCAATTCTTGACATTTACCAGACATTAAAAAACAGTGCTACAATGTATATAATTCCGCAGAAATTTTTCATGCTCCCAAAGCAGCTTTTTGAATTTCTTGCCGAAAAGAAAGTTAATACAATTTTCTGGGTTCCTTCAGCTCTGTGCATAATGGCAAACCTGAAGGCAGTAGGAAAATTTCCTGTTCCTACGCTGAAAAAAGTTCTTTTCTGCGGCGAAGTTATGCC
>Ga0256404_1009460_pt1 | contig 13958 bp, 12 predicted proteins | sample RumenRJG_01DNA_FD_185990 | JGI IMG/M metagenome (GOLD analysis project Ga0256404, IMG submission 185990) | Bovine rumen microbial communities from Lethbridge, Alberta, Canada - RJG_01 | ecosystem: Host-associated > Mammals > Digestive system > Stomach > Rumen | place: Canada: Alberta | collected...
GAGCACCCGGGACGAGACGCTGAGCATCACGCTGACGCTGATGCTGATCAGCACACAGCAGATGCAGCGGGTCCTGCGGACACTGAGGAATGTCAGTGGCGTTCGGAGCGTGTATCGGGCGAGATCGTAGACCGCAGAGGAAATGCGCCGCACAGTATGCACACCTGCGGCAGAAATCGGTTCGAATTTTTAAACTTTGCAGGATAATCGGAGAAAATTAGAGCAATCGGAGGGAATATGAAAATATACAGATACAGCACCGGACCGATTATGGTGAATACATACCTCGTCTATGACGAGAATAAAATCGGCTTTGTGGTCGATCCGGGAGGCGTCAGCAGACAGCTGAACGAAAAACTGGCGGCGGAAAACGTGGATCTGCAGTATATTGTGCTGACCCACGGCCACGCCGATCATACCGGTGGAATAGAGGAACTGAAGAACCGTTATCCGGGAATCAAAATCGTTGCATGTGACAGAGAACGGCCGGTTCTGGAAACACCGGAATATAACTCGTCTCTGGAACTTCTGGGGCATCCCGTCAGCATCCGGGCGGACATCTATGTGAAGGACGGAGACTCCATGGAGATTGGTGATACGAATTTGAAATTCCTGGAGACGCCGGGACATACACCCGGGGGAATGTGCATCCTGGTTCCGGGTCATGTTTTCAGCGGCGACACACTGTTTCAGGCATCCATCGGGCGCACGGACTTCTACGGCGGAGACTATGGAGAAATCGTCCGCTCCATCCGGGAAAAGCTTTTTCCGCTTCCGGAGGATACGATTGTGCTTCCCGGCCATATGAGCCAGACCACGATAGGCTTTGAAAAGGAGAACAATCCCTTTGTCCGATAAACTGAAAATCAAAATTCACGGATACCGCAAGCTGCCGGTTCTTCAGGAACTGATCGACGAATTTCTGCGCCCGTCGGATTACGAGCTTCTGCCGGACGACGGGTTCCGACGGGATGCTGCGGTACACATCAATCTGCGGGAATCAGCTGACAAGGACGAAATCAAGCGGGAGATCTTTGACCGTCTTTCGGAACTGACCGGGATCCGGCCTGACTGGGGGATCCTTACCGGTGTCCGGCCGGTCAAACTGGCGGGAGAAATGCTGGAACGCAGCGGAGATCGGGAAGCGGTTTTCCGGACGCTGACGGGCGCTGACCGGCTTACGGAGGATAAGGCGAGCCTGATCCTGTCCGTTTACGAGCGGCAGGATCGTCTGTACGGAAAAGCGGATGAAAATTCCACCGGTGTCTATATCGGAATTCCGTTCTGTCCGACGAGATGTGTGTACTGCTCCTTTGCGTCGAATCAGGTGGGCAATGAGGAGATCGAGCGGTATCTGACTGCGCTTCAGCAGGAGATCCGGTACGCGGGACGGAGGCTGAGAGAAAGCGGAATGTATCCGGAAACCGTTTATTTCGGTGGTGGAACGCCGACGACTTTGACGGCCGTTCAATTGCAGACGCTTCTGGAGACAACCAAGGAATCCTTTGACTTTTCCGGAGTCCGGGAGTTTACGGTGGAGGCCGGAAGACCGGACACCATCACCGCAGAGAAACTGGAGGTTCTGAAGAATTTCGGGGTGGACCGGATCAGCATCAACCCCCAGTCCATGCGGCAGGAAACACTGAACGCCATCGGACGGAGTCATACGCCGGAGGATATCAGGAGGGCGTTTGCGCTGGCAGCGCGCACGGGATTCCGGGTGATTAACGCGGATCTCATCGCAGGACTTCCGGGCGAGGCAGAAGAGGATTTCCGGGACAGCCTTCGCCAGGTGCTGGAGCTGGGCGCAAATAATGTGACTGTGCATACCCTGGCGGTGAAGCGGGCATCCCGGCTGAAGGATATCGACCGCGACTATCATTACCGTGTCGCGAATACAGTTGCCGCCATGCTGGAGGACAGCCGCGAGATCCTGGGTGAACATGGTTTTGTTCCATACTACCTCTACCGGCAGAAGCATATGGCGGGGTTCTTCGAGAACACCGGATACTGCCTCGGAGAAACAGACGGACTCTACAACATCCGTATCATGGACGAGCATCAGACCATCGCGGCTCTGGGAGCGGGAGGAATTTCCAAGCGCTATTATCCGGAGACCAACCGCCTGGAGCGGGTGCCGAATGTAACCAATTATCAGGAATATATCCGCCGCATTGATGAGATGTGCGCGAGAAAAGAAAATAAATTATGGAGGTAAATCTATGCTAACGAACGCGCCGAAGGGCACAAAGGACACATTGCCGGATCAGGTATACCGCTGGCACTATGTCGAGAAGAAGTTTGCCGAGATCTGCGACCGCTACGGCTATCGCGAGATCCGCACGCCGGTGTTTGAGCACACAGAACTGATCAACCGCGGCGTTGGAGATACCACAGACATCGTTCAGAAGGAAATGTACACATTTAATGATCACGGCGGCAGAAGCCTGACCCTCAAGCCGGAGGGAACCTCGCCGGCAGTGAGAGCTTTTGTGGAGCACAAAATGTATGCGGAGGTGCAGCCCACCAAACTGTACTATGTGACGCCGTGCTTCCGCTATGAAAAACCGCAGTCCGGAAGACTTCGGGAATTCCACCAGTTCGGAATCGAGATTTTCGGTACGCCGAACATGATGGCGGATACGGATGTGATCTGCTTGGCTCACGATTTCCTGGAGGAAATGGGAATCCGGGACGTGACGCTGGAGATTAACAGTGTCGGATGTCCGGAGTGCAGGGCACGTTACAGGAAAGCCCTGCAGGACTTTCTGCGGCCGCATTACGACGAGCTTTGTGATACCTGCAAGGACAGGTTTGAACGGAATCCGATGAGAATTCTGGACTGTAAGTCTCCTGAGGATCAGGCTATCGTTAAGGATGCGCCGGAGATGCTCGACTATCTTTGTGACGACTGTGCACAGGCTTTCCGGGACGTGCAGGAAGATCTGACTGCCATGGGAATCGAATACGTTGTGAATCCGAGAATCGTCCGGGGGCTGGATTATTATACAAAGACAGCGTTTGAATTCGTTTCCAACAGCATCGGCGCGCAGGGGACCGTCTGCGGTGGCGGGCGTTATGACAATCTCTGCGAGGAGCTGGGCGGACCTCCGATTCCGGGAGTCGGATTCGGTCTGGGCATTGAACGCCTTCTGATGCTGATGGACGCCAACGGCGTGAAGATTCCGGAGCCGTCTCCGGTGGAGGTATTCATCGTGACCATGGGGGATAAAGCCAAAGCCGAAGGCCTCGGCCTGATTCACACACTTCACAGAGAGGGAATCAGCGCGCAGATGGATACTCTGGCACGGAATGTGAAAGGACAGTTCAAATACGCCGCCCGTCTGAACGCACGTTATACTATTGTAATCGGCGATGAAGAGATCGAGAAAGGCGTGGTTCAGTTCAAGGATATGGAGCAGCATGAACAGCGCGAGATTCCTTTCGGCGAAATTCTGAAAGAACTTGGAAAATAACAGTAGGAGCTTGATGTATGTCAGAAATATTTAAGAGAACTCACATGTGCGGCGAGCTGCGCATGAAGAACGCCGGAGAGACCGTTGTTCTCAACGGCTGGGTTTCCAGACAGAGGCGTCTGGGCGGACTGATCTTCGTGGATCTGCGGGACAAAACCGGCATTGTACAGATCACGTTCGATGAAAGTGTCCCGAAGGAGATTTTTGATCGGGCACAGGCGCTGCGCGGAGAATATGTCATCGGGATCAAAGGAACGGTACGGGAGCGGGCTTCCCGGAATCCTGAGCTTCCTACCGGCGATGTTGAAGTCTTCGCCTCTGATATGATAATCTATGCGGAGGCGGCAACCCCGCCGATCTATATCCGGGATGACGATAACGCTGACGATAATCTGCGGCTGAAGTATCGCTATCTGGATCTGCGGAAGCTGAAGATGCAGCGGAATCTCACATTCCGTCACAGAATCGCGAAGGTGACGAGGGATTATTTCGACGAGCAGGGATTTACTGAGGTGGAGACGCCGATGCTGGTACGCTCTACACCGGAGGGCGCCAGAGACTACCTGGTTCCCAGCCGTGTGAATCCGGGGCAGTTCTATGCACTGCCCCAGTCGCCGCAGTTGTTCAAGCAGCTTCTGATGGTGGGCGGAACCGACCGTTACATCCAGATCGCGAAATGCTTCCGCGACGAGGACCTGCGGGCAGACCGGCAGCCTGAATTTACACAGATAGACATGGAAATGTCTTTTGTGGATATGGACGATGTGATCGGGATGCAGGAAGGCTACCTGAAGCGGCTGTTCCGGGACGTTATGGATATGGAGATCGAGACGCCGTTTCCGCGCCTGACCTGGCAGGAGGCTATGGAACGTTACGGATCGGACAAGCCGGATACGCGGTTTGGATTTGAGCTGAAAAAGCTGAATGATGTGAAGGCGGTTGCGGAAACGGAATTCATGGTGTTCCGGAATGCGCTGGACAGCGGTGGAGACGTTCGGGGAATATGCATCGAGGGCGGATCGAAGCAGTTCAGCCGTAAGGATATCGACAAGCTGACGGAGGCGGTGAAACCCTACGGAGCCAGAGGACTGGTCTGGATCCGCAGAGAAGAGAACGGGTACAAATCCTCCGTCAATAAGTTCTTCAGCGAAGAACAGCTGGATGAAATCGCGGCGGTGTTCGGCGCCGCGGCAGGCGATCTGATTTTAATCGCCTCGGACCGGCCGAAGGTCGTGTTCGACAGCCTCGGGTTCCTCCGCCGCCATATTGCGGGAATGATGGGCCTACTGGATGACCGTCAGTTCAATCTGCTTTGGGTGGTGGATTTCCCGATGTTCGAGAAGGACGAGGAAACAGGCCGGGTAAAGGCCATGCACCATCCTTTCACACATCCTAAAGCGGAGGACATCCCGATGCTTGATACGGATCCTCTGCGGGTCAGAGCGGATGCGTATGATATCGTTCTGAACGGCGTGGAGATGGGAGGCGGCAGCATCCGTATCCATGACCGTAAGCTGCAGGCGAAGATGTTTGAAATCCTCGGAATCTCAGAGGAAGAAAGCATTCAGAAATTCGGGTTCCTGCTGGAGGCCTTCAAATACGGTGCGCCGCCTCACGGCGGTCTTGCCTACGGACTTGACCGCATGGTCATGCTGCTGGCCGGAGAACACAGTATCCGGGACGTAATGGCCTTCCCGAAGAACCAGAACGCTCAGTGCCTCGTGAGCGATGCGCCGAACACTGTGGATGAGGAACAGCTGGAGGAGCTTTCAATCAGGCTCAGGTGACATGAAGAATATCGGAATTCTCGGAGGAACGTTTGATCCTTTCCATCTCGGGCATCTATCCATTATGGAAGCGGCCGCAGAGGAGCGGCTTTTTGACCGGGTCATTCTTCTGCCCGCACGGGTCAGTCCGTTTAAAATCGGCAGAGAGATCGCAGACAGGGAAGACCGTCTCGCCATGCTGGAATGTGTTGCAGCGGAATATCCTTCCGTGACAGTCTCCAGGCTGGAGATTGACAGCACGAGAGTGTCGTATACCTTTGACACTCTGACGGAGATGGAGAAGCAGTGTCCCGGCGACAGGCTATGGTTCATCGTCGGATCAGACTCTCTGCTGAGTCTGGAGCGCTGGTACAAAGGCAGGGAACTGCTTCGCGGATTTTCCTTTGTACTCGCCCCCCGGCCGGGATTCGACCGGACTGATACTGAAGCACATATTCAGCGCTACCGGGAACTTTACGGGACGGAAATCAGGATACTGCACAACAGACTGAAGAACATCTCCTCCACAGAGATCAAAAAAAACATCAGAGAGGGAAAACCCATCGATTCCCTAGTTCCGGGACCGGTGGCAGACTATATCAATGAACACAGACTCTATCAGTAATTACATCAGAGATCATCTCAGTGAAAAACGCCGGATTCACACGGAAGGTGTCCGGACGACGGCGATAGAGCTGGCCCGCCGGTACGGAGCCGATCCGGAGAAGGCAGAGACGGCTGCGCTGTTTCACGACATGTTTCGCGGCGTGGATCGGGATACCTTGAACCGATATGTGGACGAGCTGGGGCTGGACCCCGGTCGGTACAGAGACAACCCGAATCTTGCACACGGAAAGATTGCCGCGGAGATCATGCGTCGGGACTACGGAATCACGGATCCGGATATCATCAACGCCGTAAGGTATCATACGACAGGTCGTCCGGGAATGTCTCAGCTGGAGAAGGTGGTGTTCATCGCGGACGCCATCGAGCCCTCCCGGGATTATCCGGGCGTGGAGGAACTCCGGAAAGCGACCTGGAGGGATCTGGACGAGGGGTGTCTGACGGCACTCTCCAGAACGTCGGAATATGTGAAGAGCCGGGGAATTCCCCTGGATGAGGATACAGCGGAAGCAGAAGCGTATTTCAGAAGGTTAATGGAGAATAAGAATGGAGAATAAAGAATTTGCAATGCAGGCAGCAGAGGTGCTGAATCAGAAGAAGGGAATCGGCATTAAGGTCATCGATATCGCCGGCAAATCATCGTTTGCAGATTATCTGATTGTGGCGAGCGGAGGTTCGGACCGCCAGGTAGCGGCTCTCTCCGACGCGGTGGAGGACCACTTCGAGGAGCTGGGCGTCACTCCCAGAAGTATCGCGGGCAAGAACAACACCGGATGGGTGCTGATGGATTACGGCGACGTGATCGTGAATATTTTCAATCCGGAGCTCAGAGAACGGTACAACCTGGAGCAGGTATGGGGTGACTGCAGTTTTGTGGAGATAAAAGATCAATAACAGGAGTTACAATAATGGACGAGAAGTATAATTTTAAACAGGTAGAAAAAAAGTGGCAGAAATACTGGCAGGAGCATGACTGCTTCCATACAGAGGAGGATCCGTCGAAAGAAAAATATTATGTTCTGGAGATGTTCCCTTATCCGTCGGGTAAACTCCATATGGGACATGTCAGAAATTATTCAATCGGCGACGTGGTGGCTCGTTTCAAGAAAATGCAGGGCTATAACGTGCTCCATCCGATGGGCTTCGATTCCTTCGGACTGCCGGCGGAAAACGCCGCAATCAAGCATGGAATCGCACCGGACAAGTGGACCTGGGACAATATTCACGAGATGGAAGACCAGCTGAGACAGCTGGGACTTTCCTATGACTGGGACCGGGAGGTGCAGACCTGCAATCCGGATTACTACCGCTGGATGCAGTGGATCTTTATTCAGTTCTTCAACAAGGGACTCGCTTACAAGAAGGAAAACCCGGTAAATTGGTGCCCAAGCTGCCAGACAGTGCTGGCTAACGAGCAGGTTGTGGACGGCTGCTGTGAGCGCTGCAAAACCCCGGTCGGCAAGAAAAATCTGTCCCAGTGGTATTTCAAGATCACTGATTATGCGGATCGTCTGCTGGAGGATCTGGATCATCTTCCGGGGTGGCCGAATAAAGTAAAGGTCATGCAGGAAAACTGGATCGGAAAATCCGTCGGCGCAAACATCGATTTCAAAATCGACGGAACCGATCGGGTACTGAAGGTCTTCACCACCCGCGCCGACACTCTGTTCGGCTGTACATACATGGTTATGGCGCCGGAGCATCCCTTTGTAAAGGAACTGGTGGACGGAACGCAGTACCAGGAGCCGGTGGACGAGTATCTGGACAAAGTCCAGCATATGAACGAGATTGAGAGAACTTCGACGACAAAGGAAAAGACGGGAGTGTTCATCGGCAGATACGCTGTCAATCCGGTGAACGGGAAGAAGGTTCCGATCTTCATTTCCGACTATGTTCTGATGGGATACGGAACAGGAGCCATCATGGCGGTCCCTGCGCACGACCAGAGAGACTTTGACTTCGCCAGAGCGTTCGATCTGGAAATCATTCCGGTCGTCGACCCGGGAAATCCGGACATCGATGTAAACGATCTGAAGGAGGCCTTTGCTGCCGAGGGTACTATGATCAATTCCGGACAGTTTGACGGCATGAACAACCGGAAGGCGATACCGGCGATGATCGACTGGCTCAATGAAAACGGTGTCGGGGAAAAGACTGTTAACTACAAGCTTAGGGACTGGCTCATTTCCAGACAGCGCTACTGGGGAACCCCGATTCCGATGATCTACTGCGACGACTGCGGATGGGTTCCGGAAAAGGAAGAAAATCTGCCGGTTCTGCTGCCCACCGACGTGAAATTCACCGGAAAAGGAGAATCTCCGCTGACGACATCCAGGACCTTCGGAGAGTGCAGCTGCCCGCGCTGCGGAAAAAAGGCCAGAAGAGAGATGGACACGATGGACACCTTCCTCGACTCCTCCTGGTATTTCCTGCGTTATTGCGATCCAGGGAACGAGAAGCAGGCGTTCAGCCGGGAGAAGACGGATTACTGGATGAACGTAGACCAGTACATCGGCGGAGTGGAGCACGCTATTCTGCATCTGATGTATGCCCGGTTCTTCCAGATGGCTCTTTATGATCTGGGCCTTGTGAAGGATCAGGAGCCCTTTGAAAATCTCCTGACGCAGGGCATGGTCAACAAGGATGGCAAGAAGATGAGTAAATCTCTGGGCAATGTCGTCAGCCCCGAGGAGATTATCGATCGCTACGGCGCTGATACAGCGCGCCTGTTTATCCTTTTCGCGGCGCCGCCGGAAAAGGAACTCGACTGGTCCGACACCGGCGTCGAGGGAAGCTACCGCTTCCTCAACCGTGTATGGAGGCTGGTCTATGACTTTGTCACAAATTATGACGTGAAGGAAACCGACTTCAGTGTCGTGACAGAGGATGGTAAAAAACTGAACTATATGTTGAATACGACGATAAAGAAAATTACGGATGATGTGAGCGGACGCTTCAGTTTCAATACAGCGATCAGCTCAATCATGGAGCTTGTGAATGAGCTTTACCGGTATAAGCAGCACGCGGAGATCAACGAACCGCTGTTCTGCGCGGCCGTCACCAGGCTGGTCGTAATCCTTTCGCCCTTCACACCTCATATCTGTGAGGAAATGTGGAGCGCCCTGGGACATACAGAGTCGCTGACCGAGGTCGGCTGGCCCGCCTATGATGAATCTGCGCTGGAACAGGATACCATTGAGATCATCGTGCAGATCAACGGGAAGCTGAAGGAGAAGATGCAGATCGCCAGCGGACTTGACCGTGCTGCCCTGGAGGAACAGGTCAGAGCGAACGAGAAGGTGCAGGCGCTGATCGAAGGCAAAAATGTGGTAAAGACGATTGCGGTTCCTGACAAGCTTGTAAACTTTGTCGTCAGGTAAAAGGGGAAGCAATCGAATGAGAGACTATAACAGCAAGAAACCGTCACGCCCGGCGCCGCAGAAGAGAAAGAGCGGCGCCGCAGCAGGCGGAGGCAGCAGAAAAAGGACGGAAAAAAGCAGACAGTCCGGCCGTACCAGATCAGCGGCTCCGGTATTCGCGGAGACCAGAGAGCTGGGAAAGCAGCTGGGACTGAAGGAGAAACAGAAGACACAGAAGAAAAACCGGACCGCGGAGCAGACTTCCGCAAAAGCAAAGCCGAAGAAGGCGGCGACGCCAAGGAAAAAGGCGGAAAACATGAAGATCTTCCCGATCGGAGGTCTGAACGAGATCGGAAAGAATATGACGGTTCTGGAGTACAAAGATCAGATTATGGTCATCGACTGCGGAATGTCCTTCCCTGAGGACGAGATGTTCGGCATCGATGTGGTCATTCCGGATTTCACCTATCTGATCAACAATGCGAAAAAGATCCGGGGCGTTGTGATCACTCACGGACACGAGGATCATATCGGGGGAATCCCGTACCTTCTGAAGAAAATCAATGTGCCGATCTACGGAACCCGGCTTCCGCTCGGGCTGATCCGCAACAAGCTGGATGAGCACGGAATAAAGGGAGATCTGAGACCCATCAATGCAGGAGATAAGTTCAGACTGGGCGATTTCAAGGTTGAAGCGATCCGCACGACCCATTCCATCGCTGACTCTATCTGCCTCTGCATTGAAACGCCGGCGGCGCGGATCTTCCATACCGGCGATTTCAAAATCGATTACACGCCCATCGACGGAGAACCCATCGATTTCGCCAAACTGGCGGAGCTGGGCCGCAAGGGAATCGATCTGATGATGGCAGACAGCACCAACGTGATGCGGCCGGGATTCACACCGTCTGAGCAGGTGGTCGGGCAGACTCTGGACGGTATTTTCCGGGAAGCGAAAAACCGGATCATCATTGCCACTTTCTCTTCTAATGTACATCGGGTTCAGAAAATTATCGAACTGGCTGTACGGTACGGAAGAAAGTTTGCAGTTTCCGGAAGAAGCATGGAGAACGTGGTAAAACTGGCGGTAGAACTGGGATATCTGAAATTCCCGGCAGGATCCTATGTAGAACTGAACAAGACCAGAAATATTCCGGACAGTGAGCTCGTCATCATTACGACGGGAAGCCAGGGCGAGCCAATGTCTGCATTGGCAAGAATGGCGGACGACGAGCACCGCAATGTGAAACTCAAGAAGGGCGACATGGTCATCCTTTCGTCGACTCCGGTACCCGGAAACGAAAAAGAGGTGTCAAATGTCGTTAACAAGCTTTCCGAGAAGGAAGTCGAGGTTATTTACAATGAAGTTGCGGACATTCATGTTTCAGGGCATGCCTGTCAGGAGGATCTGAAACTGATTCACTCCCTGATACGACCGAAGTTCTTCATGCCGGTTCACGGGGAGCACCGTCATCTGGTGCGTCATGCAAAACTGGCGGAGGAACTGGGAATGAAGAAGGATAATATCTTCATTCTGAGCAATGGCGATCAGCTGACTGTGGACAAGAGAAAAGCGATTCAGTTCAAAAACGTGGTCAGTGCCGACGATATTCTGGTAGACGGACTTGGTGTCGGAGATGTTGGAAACGTCGTACTGAGAGACCGGAAGATGCTGTCGGAATCGGGACTGATCATCATTGTCGCCGCCATCGACAGGGCCAACGGAGTCGTGGTGTCCGGTCCGGAAATCGTCTCGAGAGGTTTTGTCTACGTCAAAGAACATGAGGAACTGATCGAGGCGGCCCGCAAAAAAGCTCTGGAATCCATAGAAGCGAATATCCGGGGCGGGTTCAAGGACTGGAATACCATTAAGAACGGCGTTCGGGACGACATGCGTAAGTTCGTGTTCAAGAGCACGCGCCGCAGTCCGATCATCATGCCGATTTTCCTGGATATATGAACCCGCTGCTGCCCGTTATGCTCCCGCAGATTTTAACGGGTGCATGAAAATAAATCGAGAGGTGATAACAGTATGAACGTGTATGATCAGGCTCACGGGCTGGCACAGGCCATTCGGGAATCTGAGGAATTCAAACAGTATGACGCACTGAAGCAGAGGATCGACCAGAATCCGGAGATCGCGGATGCGGTTCATGATTTTGAGGCGAAACAGATGGAACTTCAGGCCAAGCAGATGATGGGCGAAGCTGCCGCAGACGGAATGCAGCAGCAGATTCAGGATCTATATCAGATCGTCATGAAGGATCCCACTGCTGCGGCGTATCTGCAGGCGCAGATGCGGTTTTCTTTAATGATGGGAGACGTCTACAAAATCCTCGGAGAAGCAATGGGTATTGGCAATCCGCTCTAAATCTGCTATAATAGTTCATATCGTGAGCAGTTGGACAGATTATGTAACGGATCACGGAAAAATAACAGATAAGAAAAAGACAGATAGAAAGAGAGTTAAGACCAATGATAACAGCAGGAGATTTCAGAAAAGGCGTTACGTTTGAGATGAACGGGGAACCCCATGTGGTTCTGGACTTTCAGCATGTCAAACCGGGAAAGGGTGCCGCTTTTGTCCGCACCAAGTACAAGAATATCCTGACGGGAGCGATTCGCGAGGAGGCGTTCAACCCCAGCGACAAGTTCCCGAAGGCTCACATCGACACCAAGACGATGCAGTACCTGTACAACGATGGTGAACTTTACTATTTTATGGATCAGGAAACCTATGACCAGGTTCCCATCAGCAAAGATGATGTGGAAGAGGCGATGAAGTACCTGAGAGAGAATGACGAGGCGACGATCAAATTCTACAACGGAACCCCGTTCCAGGTAGAAGCGCCGAATTTCGTGGACCTCGTGGTGACAGAAACCGAGCCGGGCGTCAAGGGCGACACCGCGACGAACGTGACAAAGGCCGCCACAGTTGAAACCGGCGCTGTGATCCAGGTGCCGATTTTCATCGAGGAAGGTGAAAAGATTCAGATCGATACCAGATCCGGCGAGTATCTGGGAAGATCCAAGTAAACCCTCGGCATGAGAATGCGCAGGGCCCCGGAACCTTGTAAACTTTACAATGAACGAACATTCAAAGGGGCGTATTATACGCTCCTTTCTTCGTTTCTGACGCAACCTGGAGGAAATATATGAGTAAAAAAGCCAAAGCCAAAGGAAAGGGAACGGTCATAAAGGTGATTCTTCTGATCGTTGCGCTTCTGATTGTCCTCTTTCTCGGACTGATCATATACGCGAACAGTCTCGGAGGAAACGCCAGAGATTCCGGAAGCAAGACGATGATCACAGTGGCGATTGAGAAGGGTTCAACCACCAGTGATATCGGCGCGCTTCTTGAGAAGAAGAAGATCATCAATTCCGGCTCTGCATTTAAGCTGTACACTGCATATAAACGTCTGGACGGAACGTATCAGGCCGGTACCTACGCACTGTCCCCGTCGATGACTGCGTCGGAGATTTCGCATATTCTGCAGAACGGAAAGACGAATGACATCACCTTCACGATTCCGGAGGGCTACACGGAGTATGACATTGCCTCCCGTCTGGCATCTATCGGTCTTGTGGATAAAGACCAGTTTGTGTCTCTTCTGGAAAACGGCGGATTTTCCACGGAATACACGTTCCTGAAAAAGGCGCAGAAGGGCAAACACAATCTGGAGGGCTATCTGTTCCCGAGCACTTATACGATTCCGGCAACATCGGACGGCGATTTTATCATCAGCACGATGTTGAGCGCCTATCAGAAAGTGTTCACCGATGCGGACCGCGCCAAGGCCAAGAAACTGGGCTATTCTGAGAATGAGATCATCATCATCGCATCCATCATTGAGAAGGAGGCGGCGGTGGACGAAGACAGAGCCAAGGTCGCCAGCGTCATCTACAACCGTCTGGACGACGGCATGGCACTTCAGATGGATTCCACCGTCCAGTATGTCCTGAGTCTCAGCAGCGACCGGAAGAAAGATCTGTCTATTGATGACACCAAGGTGGACTCCAAATATAATACGTATAAGTACACCGGTCTGCCTCCCGGGCCCATATGCAATCCGGGCAGAGCGTCAATTGAAGCGGCGCTGAACCCCGCGAAGACCAAGTACATGTACTTCATTCTCAGCGACAGGCTGGATGACACCATGGTCTTTTCGACGACATATAAACAGTTCCTGAAGGACAAGGAAGCGTATTACAAAGCAAGAGACAAGGCCGAGAGCAAAAATAATTGATGGAGATGATAAATGCGGATGTCCAGACGTTTCTGAACCGGTATTACCGACCGGTCAGCGACGCTCTGGTCCCGTTCCGGGAAGCGGGAGAAAAGGACAGAATCCCGATTATCCTGAAGGAAACTGAATCTGTACTGACGATGCTGCTGAAACTGAAGAAGCCGGCTCGCGTTCTGGAGATAGGAACGGCGATCGGCTACTCGGCAGCATTCTTTGCCCTGTCCTGTCCGGAGACGGAGATCTATACCATCGAAAAAGATGAACTAGCGTATTCTGCGGCGCGTCTGAATGTGAAACGCGCCGGTGTATCAGACCGTGTTCATCTGTTGTTCGGTGACGGTCAGGAACAGATTGAGAAACTCAGGGATCGGGGAATCGCGGACATTGACTTTGTGTTCATCGATGCTGCCAAGAGCCATTACAAACGGTTCCTGGAGAGTGCTCTGGAAATCTGCGGAGACGGTGCCGTGATCGTTTCGGATAACA
>Ga0256404_1009461_pt1 | contig 13956 bp, 14 predicted proteins | sample RumenRJG_01DNA_FD_185990 | JGI IMG/M metagenome (GOLD analysis project Ga0256404, IMG submission 185990) | Bovine rumen microbial communities from Lethbridge, Alberta, Canada - RJG_01 | ecosystem: Host-associated > Mammals > Digestive system > Stomach > Rumen | place: Canada: Alberta | collected...
ATAATGGTTTGGAAGATTCTTATCCCCCCTGCCCTATTTAGATTTTCTATCGCCAAGAAGGATAGGGTAAATAGAGAAAGCAAGAATCCAGTAAGCGAATTCACAGGGTTTGTGGTTTGCGCTCATTGTGGCTGCAACTATAACTCCAAAGTCAACCACTACTACGGTAGGGACTTTGTCAAAGCTAAAAGATTCCTAATCTGCAACAGCAATCGCCACACCAAAAACTGCAAAGGCGAGAACATTCCTGTGGATGAATTTAAATTAGGCCTTGCGTTACTAACCAAAAAAATAAAAGACAACATCTCTTACTTTAAAGAATTGCTTATTCACGGCTTCTCCTCAAACGATGTAGAGGAAAAGAAAAAAAGGATCCATGAAATCGATGAGAGAATTAATTCTCTTAAGGAACAATTAAAGAAATTTGTCGGTAAATTTGATGATTATTCCACTTCTATGACCACGGAAATCATGGAAACGATATCTTCCTTAACGATTGAAAAAATGAATCTAGAAAATGCCATTCTGATAGTCGATTCAGCAGAAACTAGAGCTAAAGCAATAATTAGCGAATTTAACAAGCTTCCCAACAAAATAGAATCATTTGATGATTTCGACTATAAGAATCTTTATTCAAGAGCATATGTAAAAAGCAAAGATGACATTCTCATCATTGTTGGAAACAAAGACGTATCGAAATTGAAACTATCCACTACAGGTGAATTGCAAGTCGAGGTTCCTTACACCGTGAGGATAACGACTCTCCATCTTAAGCTATCGGTTTATGTAAATATTTAATGATTTTGCAAACGACAAAAACACCCAGCTGAGCTGCTGGGTTTTAATTTGTCTTTAGTTCAAGTCCCCCCTATCAAGGGAGTGGCATAGTTGCACTTTAAGTTATTTACCTATCGGTATGCTACGCGAACCTTACGAGCACTAATAATGATGAACTTTTTTGTCTGTTCAGAAATCTTTTGGATAATCAAATCTATCAAAAAAGAGCCTAAATATAATAAAAACGAGATAATATTTGGTATCATCTCGTTATCTTTTGAATGTCTTTCTTTCACCGAAATAATACCTCTTCCGACGAAAGAAATTACTCTTTTTCACCAAAATAATACCAGTTTTTATCGATTTTTGATAGTTTTTTTGGTTTTTTATGTTTCACGCTTTTCTTCCTTTGCAGCGCTTTTTCCTATATACTGGAGATACATATCATAGGAGGGACAATTCATATGAGTCCTTATGAGCAAAATTTTAGGGCGAGCCCTAGTTCTTTGAGAACAAAATACGCTTATTTATTCGATACGATTATCCAACTGTATCGTTTTTCTTTTGCTTACCCTGATGAAAAGGTGAGCAAGAGAGCCGACGACATTTGGCCGATCATCGAGAAAATGCACGAGAGCAAAGCCCTCAACGATTACCTCTATTCTTCTTTAGAAGAGGCCTTCAGACTTTATCCATCGCTTCTACCGGGAGTGGTTTCAAAAGCATTTGAGGAAGACGAGGAAAAAGAAAGAGCCCATCTCGATAGGCTCGATAAGCTTCTTTCTATAGTTCAAGGCGATCTTTCGTCTGAGCTCAGCGATCTCATCGATCAGCAATATGAGCATGACAGAGAATGGATCGACAAGACTTACAATAAGTATTAAGGTTTCCTGAATTTTCTGTCTTTAATTACGGCATCCTCTCTGAAGATGCAATCAATAGGCGGCAAAGGCAATCTTTCTAGTTCTTCATTCGTCATCCCTAATATTGTGAGGAATTCGTCGAATGTTACCTTTTCTATCTTTTTGCCCTCCGCTATTGCCATGTCGACATACTTTTCTCTATTGCATAACCAAGGCGTGCCGTCTTCGCGAAAAGCGGCATAGGCCACGAAGATATCTGCTTCGCTTCCTTTTAAGACATATTCGCCACCTTCGTTTTTGATAATCTGGACAAGATTCATCATTTCCCTGAAATGTTGGCATTCGTAATTAATGCTTATCGATATTTTCTTGTCTTTGAATTTATCGCTTCCGCTTCCGGTGACCTGAACATTGTCGAGGAATTGAAGGAACGTTTTCTTATTGCTCCTTCTTCTTAACAAAAGCATGTCATTGCTCCCATCAGAATAGTCGCCATCAAGCATAGCTTGTTTTCTTTCGGATCGTGCTTGCTCAGCCCTTACTCTGGAATCGATGATGAAATTTTCTGTATGGTCCTTAGCGCCCGGGCATGCCTCTATCATCTCCTCAAGCTTGAAGTCCAGTTTTTCAAGGATCGTCTTAAGCTCAAGCATCGTGTTAAAAGCATCCGCTTCAGCATCGTGCTTATTGCCATCCCCTTTTATTCCAAGCTCAGAGAGCATATTTTCTACAGACACGGATTTTTTAGTGTCGTTGTAGGCTTTATACATTTCCTTTATATCATAGAAATCAAAGTCAATGCTTGGGAGATTGTATCTCTGAAGCTCGCAATTAAGAGCGTGGACATCCCCCTCGATTGTATGGCCTAGTATGTAATTTGTGTTTTTGATCAGCGCGAGGATCTTCTTATGGTAAGCAGGGAAAAGAAGCATGTTTTCATATTGCTCTTTCCTTCTAGTCAGTATTTTCTTTAATGCATACCAGTCCCAATCCGCGGCTTTGATATTTGGGTTGATGATGATATTGCCTTTGTAGAGAACCTTGAAGTTCTCATCCACCATCACGTATCCGAATTCGCAGATCTTTTCTTGACCGCCTTTGCAGGAAGCAAACTCGCAGTCAAAGAATAAATAGTTCATTAGATCACCACCGTATGCCTTCCGCTATAGTTTGGCGCGGTTAGCCTAAATTCTATCTTTTGCGTTCTTGCGAGTTCCTTGCCGTTTTTGTCAAATTCGATCACTTCGTATCGATATGTTCCGAATGCAAGGCCGGTCACCGATTTGAACATCGCTCCGTTCTCCTTGAATTTGGAGATTAACCTCTCGGTATTATTGGAAACGAAATATAAGTTAATTTGTGTAGTCTCCACTTCGTCTGACACTAGGTTCCAATAGATATTGACCAAATCCGTCCCGGTTTTGTGTTCAGGACAAATCTTTTGGTTTATTTCCGCTTGGACTTTCGAATCATAGATAGAGTGATCAGTCTCAACAAAGCAAAGCTTTAATGTCAACGGCTCGGCCAAGCCATCAGGGAACGAAATCTTGATCTGCTTTGCTTGTTTGTCGAAATCAACCGGCACCACAATTGTCTTTTCGTCTAGTAGTCCGTGTTTTGGTGTATCTATTACTTCACAAGCAGATCCATCAATTTCAACGGATGCTAGTTTCACTCCGCTGAAGAGGATGAAATGCTTCTTAATGTTGTAGTTTTCGACTTGCTTTACCAAGAATTCGCCGTTTTCGTTGACAAAACTCGTGACGCTATTTTTTATAGCGTTGGAATCTAGTTCTTTATTTGCAGATATGAAACAAACGGTTCTATCTAAAATAAATTTCTGATACTTATCCATGATTATTTGGCCTCCTTGTTGATAGAGAATACATATTCAAGGCATTCTCTCATTTCCGCTTCGTTCAGTTCTTCTACCTTTTTGGATTCGGAGTGAGCGATGTTGTTTCTCTGGATTCTCAATCTGCTGAAAATGTTCATGAGATGTTCAATTCTTTCTTTTTCAGGAATGACGACCTCCTCATCGTATTTGGTGTCTGCGACTTGGTATCCCCAACCGTCGTCCATCGTTCTGCTTTGAGGAGCGTTATCTTGAAGCATTTTGAAATATGCGGTCATTCTTTCAAACAGATCCTCGCCTTCGCAGTGATAGTCAAACTTCAAAATTGCATCAAACAAAGAGCAAAGGTCAAGAATGAATAGGCGTTGTTCTTTTTTGGAGAACAATCCTTTCTTTGAAAGCAATCCTTCGAAATAATCCTTGGTTAATCCCTTGACGGCTTTTGCCCTATCGATCGCATCTTGCTTGATCTTATTTTCCGTGTCGATGTCGTTGCTAACGCCTGTGTAAATCGCTTCTTTTAATGATTTTATATACTCAATCAATTTGTTTTCACTGAGCTTTTTGGCTTCGGAAGAAACATCATATGACTTTCCTTCAAATTGGAATCTGTTGTAATTATCAATAGACAATGGGTTTTGCTTTCCGATGAGGTTTTTCATATCATCGTAGCTCTTGATTCCAACATAGCCTTGTTTGAGACTGAATTCATTCCAAATTGAGCCTAACAAGTGAGGATAGTTTTCTTTGCCGGCAAGTACCCCATTGGCGAGTTCTTCTAATCCGTAATCAACAAAGAATCTGAATAGTTCGCCGGCTCTTCCAGAAGTGAGTGCGTCGAATGCGAATTCGTAATAGTTGTAATAGCCTTTGTTTAAGATGTCTCTTACAACCTTTAGATCTCTGAGTTTTCTGATTTCGCTAGGCACTAAAAGTTTGTCGTTAATGCAAAGCAAATAAGTTCTTTCGTTGTCGGATAGATCTCCGTTGAGCTTCACGGCTCTGTCGAATTCGCTTTCACTTAGATGAGGGATTTTATCAAGTTCCCTTTCGTTTCTGAAATTAAGTTCTTTAAGTCTTCTTATTGCTTCGGCGTTGTAGTCGTTTAATTTCTTGGCATATTCGGCCTTGCCATCGTTCAATAAAGTATCGATGGCATCTCTTTGGAAATAGAAGATTCTTCCAACCACTCTTTCATTTGAGATGACATAGGTGTTTGTCCAGCTCGCTCTATAAGACCCGTTGTATCCGTTGTACTCGTTTTTAGGAAGGCTCTCGCTGTTCAGTTCTGCCCTATACGAAGCCAAGAGCTTATCCAAGGTATCGAAATAGCCAAACTTGATGGCAAATCTAACAATCGCGTCATGCAAATGAGTATATGTGTACTCCTTCCTGTGAGCATAACTATCCAATGGCTCTATTTGAAGTTCGAGAGTTGTTGCGTATTCATAGCACTTTGGAGCCTTCTCTCTATTTTTAAATATGTATTCGAATGTTTCCTCTTTAATAAAATAGGTATCAACCGTAGACACATAATGCAATGCGCTCTGGTTATACATGAACGGAATTTCCCCTCTTCTGTTTGCTGGCTTATTTCCAATAGCAAAAATCTTGAATCCAATCGTCTCTAATGCATCCGGTCTATCGCAATCGACAGCCATTTTCACGAATTCATCAATAAAATCATAAACAAGGAATGCAGCCCATACCTTTTTTGAGTTCATTTTGATGATCTCGTCGCAGCAAACCCCGAAGATCTTTTTTGCCTTTTCAGAGAAGATTTCTTCCCATGTTTTCTTAATAGGTTCTCTGAGCTGTTCTCCGTTTCTATAGCCCATGGAACGCCCAAAAACATATGCCGATGATTGATATTCGTATTTTTTGAAATTCTTAACGTCGTCTCTTTTGATGATCCAGGACAATCGCTTCTCTGCATCCATATCATCGAGAGTGATTTTCTCTTCTTCCTGTTTTCCGGATAATAAGAAATCAAGGGAAACGTTAAATAAAGAAGATAGCTTAACTAAAGCTTCGATGTCAGGTTCCCTCGACCCGCTTTCCCAATTGCTGACCGTTTGAGATGTAAAACCGACTTTATCTGCAAGTTCAGCTTGCGTTAATCCTAATTGTTGTCTTAGGTTCTTAATTCTTTCGCCTACCTGTTTGTTCATTTGAGTGGCCTCCTTTTTTCTACACCTTAATTCTACGATTAGTTTCAAAATTCACCTAAACACTCTTCGTTTAGTTGAGTTTGAAATAACAACAAAACGTTTAAATATCGTTAAACGAATTGTTGGATTTTGGAACCTTATTACTATGTAATACTTTTCCGTGTTTAAACTTCTTTATTTAATTATAACATATATTGATATGATATAATAAAAAAATCCCTGCTACTCGCCGATATGGCTTTCACAGGGATTAATTTAGTTCTTAAGTTTGTAAATAGACGCTTCGATTTGGTTACGGATCCATTCCTCTAAATCGCCGTAATTGTTAGCGATATATGCTTTCGAGTCTTCCGTGAGCTGCTTAAGCACTATCGACTTCGCCAAGTTGAAGGCTATCTTCTGCGCCTCAGCGGTGAAGTTGCCGCTGTTCTTGAGCGACTCGACATAGGTTTGGAAAACTGATCGGACAGCATTGACGACAACGTCGACTGCGCCCTCTATTAGTTTTTGGCCTTTCTCATCCTTGATTTTGGTATTGAGCCATTGCGTGAGCTTCACTCCAAGAAATGAAATAAGCGGCAGGATGATGCACGTGACCACTGTCGCTAAAACGTTAAGTAAAATCTGGTTCATCTATGAGCCTCCTTGTTTAAATGATTCTCAATCTCGGTAATAGCTATGGTGACAGGACCATCGCATCCTTGCTCTTTTAAGCCCTTAAGGCAAGCAAGCACACCTGTCGTGAGGATCTTCTGCTCTTCTTTAATGGATTTGATATCTTCGTCTTGTTTGTCTTGCCTGAGCACCCATTTATGGATTGTGGTAAAACAGCCTATGATTGTGCCTAAGGCAGTAATCACAGAAGCGATGATGACAATGATTTCAACTACATGGTTCATTGTTCTTCCTCCTTATAAAGATCGAGTAGGTAAGAAAAAATCTCCTGTAGTCTTGGGAGATGTTTTTCGATGTTTAGGTTTGTTTTTAAGTCTTTAGCCTTTGCTTTAGACTCTTCTGAAAAATAATAAGTGAATTCGCCTGTATCAAGATAATGCTTCACCAAATCATAGATTCGATATAGATGATATAAGCTCTTTTCTTCCTTATAGTTTTGAAGCCTTATACCAAAATAGGCAATGACTCTGTAGAGCCAGTCTTTGAAATGGGCTTTGAAATCGACTTTGATGAATTCGTCTAGTTTATCTCTGATTGAATCATCGATATAGACAATGTTCTCTTTAGCGATCAATAAATTATCAATCCACACCAAGAAATAAGTTAGGCATCCTTTATCGAACTTCTTTAGCTTTTCAAAATAAGGCAATCCATATGTGAAGAAATCACTATCATCGGTCTTGGCTACATTACAGGAATCATAGCCCTCAAGGATTACTGTATAGTCTTTATCACTATCATCATCGCTAAGGCCAAAAATAGATGATCCGCATTTGTAACAAAGTAAAACTTTGTAAGGACTAAAAAGTCTATCTAATAACTCTTGCATATTTTGGTTCGTTCCCCCTACTATCTTCGACATAAAGTTTTGAGCTGGTCAATTGGCATGAGAGCTGGTAGTCTTGACCCATATAGCGATATGGAACAATTCCTCCAGAACCACCAACTGACGCTCCGGTAAACATAACGGTAACGCCACCTACATAAACTGAAATGACACCGTTATAGGCGTTAAGTGATGTGATGTCATCAAAAGAGTAGCAATGTCCATACTCTAGAGAAGCATAAGCGTCCCATAGGGAGCCGTAATTGTCCCTGACGTATTGCTTGACGTCACTATCTTTAGAATTCATCTTTGTTTCATCGTTTTCTAAGGTTGGTGGCGTAAAACTAGTATCAAGCGTTACTGAAGACGTTGTCTTTTGATAGCGGCATAAAGGAAATTCATAAATGAGCCCACCATTCATTAGGTCGTTTTGTACTAATGTTGGCCATGTAGTTCCGTTTTCTCTTTTCTCTAAAGAAATCGAGTTATTTCCTAGATCGATCTTTATGATGACATAGCCATAAGCACTACCATCTAAAGAAACGGAAATCTTAGTGCCGCTTTCGACGAATATCCTTCTTCCATAGACTTGGATGTATCCAGCTTGGAAAGAGATATAGTTATTGCTGGTACTTGCTTGGCATCTTCCTAAAATGCCATAAAAGATACCGTTTTTATTAGAAGTTAGAAAATGGTTAATATCAGCGTCCATTTTTGAACTAACCGATGCAGCATCAAATGTTATTTTTTGAATGGCCATTATTTATCCCTCCTATCGAAAAGTTTTAGTTTATCTGTCAAAGACAGACGATATTCTCCAAGTGTTACTTTTGCAGTGTTAAAAGAGCCTTTAAATTCCATCTTGGAGACAATGGTTTCATAGGTTTTATCTTCGTGGATGAATTTCACTATCGCTCCGACTTTTAAATCCTTTAAGGCCTCGATCTTATTTGTTAAGAAGGAGAAGTTAAAAGTGATGTTATGCTGTAGTGAAGAATCCACTAATGCTTTCGTGGCTTTGGTGAGTAATGAATCATAGTCCTTATCGCCATAGAATTCATATTTCATTTTGACTTTCTGAATTCTTTTTAAGGCTGGCGCGGTTGTTACTACATGACCATCATTAGTTAAGTAATAAACGACTTGATTGGTATGAGCCGTATTTTCCGCTTTTGGGATATAGTAAACTTTGTTTAAACTTATCTCATTAGTGTCATTAACATTAAGTTCTGTGATGGTTCCTAGGCTCGATTTCATAGTGATTCCGATTTTCGCGGACACCACCTTTAGCTTGATCCTGTAGAACTTACCATTATCTAGGACCATTTCGTATTCAAGCCTAATTCCATATGTTTTAGAAAATTCCTCAACTAAGTCGAGGATGTTTTCTTTTTTATCAGCTTCATAGGTAAGGTTACAGTTCTTTACCACTTCAATAGCGGTTTCTAAATATGAAACGTTCTGATAGGTGTCACCAGAATACTTGAAGGTGTTATTAATTAGATTCACGATGAACTGCGCTGAGTTACCTGAGAAACTAGTAGGAAGAGGAACATCGACATCTAATAACGATAAATAATCCTTACTCTCTACTTTGGTCTGGCCATCATCTTCGCTATTAATGGAAGTCACTATTCCAATGTATGGATAGCCCTTTTCTTTAACTAAAAGTAAGTCGCCGACTTTGGCATTTAAACTTTGTTTATTTAGAGTGAATTTAGACTTTTGAGGCACTAAGGCATCAAGGATGATGTTAAAGTCATCGGTTGCGTAAGCGTAATCTAAAACACTTAAATCTTGTTCACTTAAAAAGATTAGTTGCATAGCTTCTCCTAGTGGGCGATATATTCTTCCTTGAAGTCGATTTCACATGTCGCTTCTTCCCTTACTCCTGGATCAAAAAAGATCTCACTTTCTCCTGGAGGAAGGAATAAGAAGTTGTCGTATGAGAAATCTTGTTTATCGTAATAATCATCTTCACCATCAGCTGTATAGCGTCTGATGCATTGATTCGTTGGTTTAGAGCAAATCTCGATTGTTGGACTTTCCCTTTCATCTATGATGAGTCTTAAGGTTTGAACATCAACTCCATTTTGCCTAATGATGACTCTTGGATTTAGACAGTTACCAGTTAAGCGAAGAGTTAAAGGAACACTTCTAGGTGAGTCATTATTGACCGTTACTTTACCGTTAAAACTAACAGCATAGACATAAGGATAAGAGTAGGAATATATCTTTCCTCCACCTACATCTACGACATCGATATGGGCGGTCTTATTGACTAGCCAAAGCGATAAGCAATCAATCTTAACTTCGCTTCTTAAGATGTTACTTTCGAGTTGAGTTTTAGAAGAACTAACTATGTTAATGTAGCAATATTTCTTCCCAACCACTGTCTCATAAAAGAGTCGAATCTCTTTACTTTTAGTGACGTATTCTCTAAAGCGAGTAAAACCGATGTACCCATCGATGAAAATAAGGTTTAAAGTGATTTGTTTTTGAGGGATCTTTCTTTTGGTCTCGACAAAGTCGGCATCAAAGTCAGAATACTCAATATCGAATTCGAACCCTAACCCATCAAGCTCTTCGATTATGCACTTATGGGAGTAATCAAAGTAAAAGGTAGAGCCTACCTCATTAACAAGATATAACTTTCTTCTCATCAGTAGGCTCCTCCTAAAGCTTCATTGATTGAATCCATATCGACATCACCACTTGTGTTGATGGTGACGTTATTGACGGTCCTAGAGTAATCTGAGTTATTATTCGTCGTGGACGAGGTTTTGACGCTGTTTTCAGATGAGAAATCAACACCAAACATCTTGCCGATTAATTTTATTAACCACCCAACCGTATGGTCGAGAAGCCACTTAACCGCGGAGATAATCGCGTTAAGGATATCTAGGATCGGTTTTAAGATTTGGAAAAGTAACTGCAATACAGGAAGAATCACAGCTTTCACTACGTTACCAACAATCACCAAAATCGGAGAAATCGCTTCGATAATTTCAAAAATCACACTGAGAATATCCATAATCGGAGTTAGGAATATCTCAATTAAAGGAAGTAGGATCTCAAATAATGATCCGATAACTTCTATGATTCCTGAAATGAATTCGATTATAGGTTCTAGGATAGCAAGGATAATCTCTAGAATCGGCTCTAAGATATCAATAATGATATCTAAAAGCACCACGATGACATTGATGACCTGGCCTAAAATATCGACAATCACGTTGATGATTTCAATGACGATGTTCAAAACGCCATCGATCAATTCAATAACCACTTCGATGATTTGGACTACGAGTTTAATGACAAGTTCAAGGATCCTCGCCACCACTTGAAGAATCTTGGCAATTAATTGAGTGATAGGAATCAAGACAGCCGTCAGCATCTCAAGGATCCTAGTAATTGGTTCAATTAGTCTTTCAAGTAGTTTTACTACTTCATCAAGAACCAACATGACTACATCAAGGATTCCATCGATTATCTCGACAAGAACATCAATAATTTGGTTAATGACGTTCATAAGAACATCTAAGATAGGTTTCAACTTTTCGATAATTTTACCGACAAGTTCCACTATCTTATCGATGAGTTGTTTGACTATATCTAGGATCCTTTTCAGTAAGGCTCTAAAGTTCTCGTTCTGTAAAAGCAAAACTGCAATGATGGCTATGATTGCCGCCCACGGACCTGCCTTAGCCACTGCTCCTAGAATCTTAGTCGCACCGCCTAAAGCAGAAACCGCTTCTTTTAGTTTGCTAACTAGGCCTATGACTTTGGCAACAATAGTTAAAACTGGCCCAATGGCAGTAAGAATTCCACCGATAACTCCGATGATGGCTTTTGCCCCTGTGGACATTTCCTTCCATCTTTGGATGAGTTCTTTCACCTTTGGGATGACGGAGTCCTTAAGGAAGTTAACAATTTTAGTAATAACCGGAGCAAGAGCAGTTGCTAGTTCCGTTCTTAACGATAAAAATGCTTGTTTGAGTGCATAGATTTGATTGCCTAAAGCACCAGTGACTTCGGCATCTTCTTCAGAAACAATACCGACTTTTTCGGCTTCATTCATCCAAGCCTTAAGTTCATCGTCAGTTGCACTTAATACTGGAGCAAGTTGAGTACCTAATTTATCGCCGAAAAATTGATTTGCTAAAGCAGTTCTGGTTGCAGCATCACCAACAGAAGAAATGGCACCACGGATTTTCATGAATGCTTGTTCAGCATCTAAACCCGCTAGATCATCCATTGTTAGACCGATTTTTGCTAATTGTTCTGAGACGTCGTCTCCATTAGCGATTTGGCCTAATAAGTTGTTTACCTTTTGAAATGCTTTATCTAGATACTCGGTTTCGCTACCTAGTTGCTTAGCTGCATATTCCCACTTCTGAAGTGACTCTAGTCCTACCCCTAGCATCTTTGCAGTATCGGACATGGAGTTTACTGTTTCGGTGGTTTTAATCGCTAAAGCCCCTAAAGCAGAAACAGCTCCAACAACTGGAGCAGTTATGTATTTAGTAAAGGCACTACCAATTGACGACAATTTGTCGACATTGATTGATCCAAGGGCATTGATTTTGGATCCAGTGCCCTCTAATTCTTTGTTTAGCTTTGCTACCTCTGCCTCGGTATATTGGACAGAGCGTTGCATCTTCTTGAATTCAGCTTCGGAAACTGTGCCTAATTTGACACCTTCTTTAGCCGCTTCAAGAGCCTTCTTTTGCTCTTCCAGTTTCTTTTTGGTCGTATTAAGAATCTCATTGAGTTTCTCTTGCTTTTGTTTCCATAAGTCAACATTAGAAGAGTCGTATTTAAGGTTTTTATTAATTGCAGCAAGGTCTTTTTGCTGTTCCTTTAAGTCGGAGTTGAGGGATTTGATAGAAGCCTCTAGTTCTGTAGTATCAAGTCCGAGCTTAATATTTAGACCTTTGATCGCTTCTGCCATCTCCCTCACCTCCTAACCTAAAAAGGCGTCAATATCCGCCTGAGTTGCTTGTCGATTTGTTCCCCCATCTTCATAGATAGACTTTTGCAGTTTGACTATGTCAAGATAGGTTCTGATATCAAAGAATTCCGCATCACGAATCGGTATCCCGAGTTGAGCCAGGTTATAAATAATATTTGCCGTGATGTTCTCGCCTGGCTTTATTGTTTTGGGGCTAAATCAGTCCCATTGCTTTGTTTTTTCACTTCCCCTAGAAGTCCTCCGATGACATTCGCTAGATTAGTGAGTTCATCGACGTTTGATAAAACACTAAAGTCGAAGCTTTGTAAGAAATGATCATAGGAATCGTTGTAGAAAGGCTTGTGAAGCACATAGATCAATCTAAAAAGGACGTCGATAAACTTACCGACATCAGTTTTGTTTGTCGTTAAGGCTTTTTCTAACTTTTCTACGTCGTCGAAGAGTTCGCTACCGAAGACGTTTCTATAAGAAATGATAGTAAAAAGGGAAGAAGCTAATCTTAGTTCCTTCCCATTGAGTTTGACTGTCTTTTCCATCTTTATTCACCCGTTGGAATCTCTGGAATGACTGGCGCAGTCGTTAAGAAGTTAGTGTAGTTACTATCTCCTTTAGCGCTGATGCAGTTAGTGATTAAATCATCACCGACTTCGATTGGTCTAGCCGTGATGTTTAAGGTAACTGAGTTAGCTTCGATGCTATCTGCTTTAGATTTAGTGGCTTCAGCGATTGGGGTGACACTACATAAGTAATACCAGACACGTCTTGCTTTAGCATCGCCTTGGAATTCGAAGCCAAGAGCGAAAGTCACTACTGGCGCGTTAGCGATTTCCACTAAGTTGCCGTTAGCGAGTTTCTTGTAGCCTAAGACTTTCTCTTTGAAGTCATCGTCGATTTCAGTGAATTTTAAGGTTAAGGTTCTACCGGCGTTTTGAACCAAGGAAGCATAAAGGGTGTCATCTGCATAAACGTTTGTAGATCCACCCACTACTTCACTTGAGAATTCTTGTGCGCCAGGTAAAGCGACTGGAGTATCAAAGCTCCAGTTACCATTGTTGTCTTGATTAGCAATGGCATAATGAACATTTCGTAATCCGAATGTGATTTTATTTTTTGGCATGTTTAAATTCCTCCAGCCTAATTTCGTATACTCTATTAATAGAGCCATCAGAGTTTTTGAACTCAGAAGTCAAAGAAAAGATGTAGTCGTTATCTAGAAGAGCAGATTCAAGCTTCTCCTCTAAGGCTTCATCTTTCTTTTTGGTTAATAATGTGATTTGTATCGTTCTTAGATAATAGGTTGGCCTATCATCGGCAGGTTCCATTGGCCTTTTGGATATCTCTTGATAGACGATGAATGGCGGGCTTGCGTTCTGCTCGTTATCGTAATCAAGATGGGCGTACATAACCGTTGGGACAACAGTTAATAGGACTTTTCTTAATTGCTTAAGCATTAGCCACCTCCATTTATGATCTTTTTGATATCTTCCAGCATCTTTGGAGTGAACTCATCGTAGGCAGGACGAAGAAACGGCCTAGCCGATACAAGTTTCCCGCTTCGATGTTTGAAGCCGAGTTCTACTAAATGAACGATGGAACCTTTGGTTTTGGAATAAATGACTATGGTCTTATTCACTCCTTCACCATATGATTCCTTAATGAAAGAATCGCCTAGATGCTCTTTATTAAAGGGCGTTCTAGGTGCATTGCTTTTGATGTAATCCAGTATTTGATCCGCGGTGTAGTCGAGTCGTTCAATTATCGCTAATTCGACGTCACGAGAATACGATTTCACCGCACGCTCAATTTCTGGTGTC
>Ga0256404_1009462_pt1 | contig 13955 bp, 14 predicted proteins | sample RumenRJG_01DNA_FD_185990 | JGI IMG/M metagenome (GOLD analysis project Ga0256404, IMG submission 185990) | Bovine rumen microbial communities from Lethbridge, Alberta, Canada - RJG_01 | ecosystem: Host-associated > Mammals > Digestive system > Stomach > Rumen | place: Canada: Alberta | collected...
GGGGGGGGTAGAGAATCCCGTCATCTCCCTGCACCTTAATAGAATAACGAAAATTAGTGTGAAATATTGGTGAAGAGTGGGAGCCGCATGGCTTTAGCTTTTTCACCGCAGTGAAAATTAGTACAACTAATGGTTATTATTGAAAAATTGAAGGAGTTGACAAACGTCGACTTCGAACGCGACTCGGCAGAGACTGAATGCGAGCATTCGTCTTTCCGCTCGCTGCTTACTCAGTTTATAGAGAATGAAACTCGCAGCTGTTCTATGGACTTTGGAGGTATTACGCCAGAATACGTCTATCGGATGCTTGGATGTCAATATTCTATAGATGAAATTCAAGATGCGTTAAGTTTATGTTTAAAAGAATATTATGAACGTTAAAGACTATATTAGAGGTGTATGGCAGTTCTGTTCATATCTCTTTTGGCCACAATGGGGAAAACATAAAGAGTAAATCAATGGAAAAGTATCAATATCATATTTTTTGCCCATATCGTGTGTGTCCGTTGGGGGCGCATGTGGATCACCAGCATGGATTGGTGACAGGTTTTGCGATCGATAAAGGAGTGGACCTATACTTCGATGTAAATGATAGTCAAAAGTCAAAGGTCGAAGGTCAGAATGCAGTCGGAGGTCAAAGGTCAAAGGTCGAAGGCATTTCGCATGTGCATCTGGAGTCTAAGACGTTTGAAGGGGTGGTGGACTTTGAGATTGATAAGCCATCACAGGTGCGTGAGCACCATTGGGGTGATTATGCTCGTGGTGCGAAGTATGCGCTGCGGAAGCGATTTGAGCTGAAGCGGGGTATCACAGGCGTGATACAAGGTTCGCTGCCTGTGGGTGGCCTGTCATCATCTGCTGCTGTTTTGATAGCGTATGTGATGGCGTTTGCTAAGGCGAATGATATTAAGCTGCAGCCGTTTGAGGTGGTGAAGATAGCGTCGGAGGCAGAGCGTGAGTATATTGGATTAAACAATGGTCTGCTTGACCAGGCTTGTATTGCACTGGGTAAGAAGGACGGACTTTTGTTTTTAGATTGTGATTCGAACGATTGGCGCATTATTAAGCGTAATCCCGACATGCCAGAGTTTGAGATTGGTATCTTCTTCTCTGGACTGACACGCTCTCTGGTGAACTCTGACTACAACCTTCGTGTGTATGAGTGCAAAACAGCTGCATGGAATATGTTGGCTTATACTGATCAGCCGCTAAAGACGTTTGATAAAACATTCCTTCGCGATATTCCCAAGGCAACATTTGATAAAACGCGGATAGCGATGCCCGCAAGGTTCGCTCGTCGCGCAGAGCACTTCTATAGCGAATACCGTCGTGTGCGACAAGGGGTGACTGCTTGGGAAACAGGAAACATGAAACTGTTTGGTAAACTGTCGTTCGACTCGTGTGAGAGTAGTATCCATAATTACGAGTGTGGTAGCCCAGAACTCATAGCTATCTATGAGATAATGCGACAGCTGCCTGGAGTCTATGGCGGTCGTTTCTCTGGGGCAGGATTCAAAGGTGCTTGCATTGCACTCGTTGATCCTGCATATAAGGAGGAGATTCAGAAGGTGCTGACAGAGAAATATCTGGAACAGTTCCCTGAGTATGAAAAGACTTTCCAAGTGTTTTGGGTGAAGCCTGATGACGGTGCAAGATTCTTGGATAATTGAAAATTGTAAAGTATGAAAAACATTGTTATTGCGGCGGGATACGCCACGAGGTTAGGAGAGTTGACTAAGAACTTCCCGAAGCCTTTGCTGAAGATTGGTGAGAATACTATTTTGGGAAGGATGTTGGATGATATCGACAGGATTCCTGAGATAGATGAACATATTATTATCTCAAATCATCGCTTCGCTCCCATTTTCGATAAATGGAAGATGGAAGATGGAAGATGGAAGAAGCCTATCACCATCGTTGATGATGGCACTGAGACCAACGAGACTCGTCTTGGAGCTGTGTGCGACCTGCTGTATGCAATGGATAAGCTCCATATCGACGATGATTTGTTGGTAGTGGCAGCGGATAATCTGCTGTTCTTCTCATTCCAGGAGTTTGTTAACTTCGCGAAGGAGAAGCAGACGAGTTGTATTATGTGTCATGAGCAGTCATCAATAGAAAAGTTGCAGCGTACAGGTGTGGTAGAACTTGACGATAACAATAGGGTGTTAGGCATGGAGGAGAAACCACAAGTGCCAAAGAGCTACTGGGCTGTACCACCGTTCTATATCTATTTGAAGAAAGACCTCGACTTGGTACGTCACTCTGTAGAGAATGGTTGTGGCAAGGATGCTCCAGGTAATCTCGCTCACTATATGGTGGAGCATACCACTATGCATGCTTGGCCCATGAGTGCAGGACGATTTGATATTGGAAGTCTTGATACGTATTATGAGGCTCAAAGACTTTATGGAGGCGAACACGAAAGACACGAATCTAACGAATAAAAACTTATTATATGATGAAAATTGCAGTAGCAGGAACAGGTTACGTAGGCATGAGTATAGCAACACTGCTTGCTCAGCATAATCACGTAACAGCTGTTGACGTGATACCTGAGAAGGTTGAGAAAATCAACAAAAAGATTTCGCCTATTCAGGATGAGTATATTGAGAAGTATTTGAAAGACCCCTCCATCCTCCCCTGTGTAGGGGAGGCTCCTCGCCCTGAACAGGGAGAGGTCGGGAGAGGGTCTCTGTATGCAACGCTGGATGGTAAGGCTGCCTATAAGGATGCTGATTTTGTAGTAATTGCGGCTCCGACGAATTATGACCCACAGAAGAATTTCTTTGATACGCATCATATTGAGGATGTGATTGACCTCGTGCTAAGTGTGAATCCTGATGCAGTGATGGTCATTAAGAGTACTATCCCTGTCGGGTATTGCCGTTCGCTGTATGTAAAGTACGCGCTGAAGTTCTTGACGGATCCTGAGTTGAAAGGAAAGAAGTTTAACTTGCTCTTCTCGCCGGAGTTTCTGCGTGAGAGCAAGGCACTGTATGACAACCTCTATCCCTCTCGTATTATTGTAGGCTATCCGAAGATTCTGCCTGCTGATAGGAATAGAAAATGGGATGAAGAAAATGCTGCAATTACTGCGATAGGTAATCCAGAGGCAGAAGAGAAGGCTAAGACATTTGCCAACCTCCTCCTCGAAGGTGCCATCGGTCCAAGTAAGGATGCGCAGCCAACATCAGACATCAGCCTTCAGACATCATCCATCGACAAGGGTATCCCTTGTCTTCTTATGGGCATGACGGAGGCAGAGGCCGTCAAATTGTTTGCCAATACCTATCTGGCTCTGCGTGTGAGCTATTTCAATGAGTTGGATACGTATGCAGAGGTGAAAGGATTGGATAGTCAAGCAATCATTTCGGGCGTAGGTCTGGATCCGCGTATTGGCACACACTATAATAATCCTTCGTTCGGATATGGTGGTTACTGCCTGCCTAAGGACACCAAGCAGTTGTTGGCTAACTATGCGGATGTGCCTCAGAATATGATGACTGCCATCGTGGAGAGTAACCGTACTCGTAAAGACTTTATTGCAGACGAAGTGCTGCGTAAAGCTGGTTACTATACTGCTAATAGTGACTGGAACGAGAGCGCAGAGAAGGAAGTGACTATCGGTGTGTTCCGTCTGACGATGAAATCTAATTCCGATAACTTCCGTCAAAGTGCTATCCAAGGCATTATGAAGCGTGTGAAGGCCAAGGGTGCCAATATCATCATCTATGAGCCTACGCTAAAGGATGGCGAAACGTTCTTTGGGTCTCGTGTTGTGAATAACTTGGAAGAGTTTAAAAAGCAAAGTGATGCGATTATTGCCAATCGTTATGACGAGGCTCTGGATGATGTTCAGGAGAAGGTTTATACTCGCGATATTTTTAAGAGAGATTAAAGAACACGAATTGCACGAATAATACGAATTTATGAAGACAATATTAGTTACAGGAAGTGCCGGATTTATCGGAAGTAATCTGGTGATGCGCTTGTTTAAGGAAATGAGCGAGGGTACCATTGTGGGACTGGATAATCTGAATGATTATTATGATCCGACACTGAAGGATTATCGCCTCAGTGAGATTGAGAAGGCTAAGCCTGCGGGAATTAAATATGAGTTCGTCAAGGGTGATTTAGCTGACAAGGCACTAATTGATGGACTGTTCGAGAAGTACCACTTTGACGTAGTAGTGAACCTCGCTGCCCAGGCGGGTGTGCGCTATAGTATCACCAATCCTGATGCCTATATACAGAGCAACATGATAGGCTTCTATAATATACTGGAGGCGTGCAGACATAACCCAGTGGAACATTTGGTATATGCTTCTTCAAGTTCTGTATATGGTGGCAACAAGAAGGTGCCATTCAGCACAGATGACCGAGTGGATAATCCTGTGTCGCTGTATGCAGCTACCAAGAAGAGCAATGAGTTGTTTGCTCACTGCTATTCTAAGTTGTATGACATACCAACAACGGGTTTGCGCTTCTTTACTGTTTATGGGCCTGCAGGTCGTCCTGATATGGCGTATTTTGGCTTTACCAACAAATTGCTGAAGGGTGAGACCATCCAGATATTCAACTATGGCAACTGCCGTCGTGACTTTACTTACGTCGATGATATAGTAGAGGGCGTGTATCGTGTAATGCAAGGCGCTCCAGAGCGCAAGAAGGGTGAAGATGGCCTGCCTATCCCTCCATATGCCGTCTATAACATCGGAGGTGGTCAGCCAGAGAACCTGTTGGACTTCGTGAATATCCTGCAGGAGGAGTTAGTTCGTGCCGGTGTCCTTCCCGCAGACTTTGACTTCGAGGCACACAAGCAGCTTGTTCCCATGCAGCCCGGTGATGTACCCACCACCTATGCTGATGCCACAGCCCTCGAACGTGATTTTGGGTTTACGCCCAAAATAACGTTGAGAGAAGGACTGAGGAAGTTCGCGGAGTGGTACGCATCCTTTTATATGTCAAAGGACTAAGGTCAAATGTCAAAGGCGAATTGTTGACTCCCTTAAGTGATACACAGATAAGTCGGTCATGGAACTATTGGTTTGAGAGAATTCGAGCTTTGCTCGCTTGCAACAAGCAAGAACTACCAATGGGGATATGGCCGCTTGTTGGTTATAGGAAAAAAGGAAAACGGATTTGCAAATATGTACAACATTGTAGAAATTCGTAATTTCAAGCCTACGGTTTCGGAATAATGTCGAGGCAGGTCTGGCATGAGTTGGAAATTAAGACAATGGTTATGGCAATAAATAGTATTATTAAGATTTTAGATTGGGTTTTCAGCAAGAAATCGCTACCTTATTGGTGTTTGATACTCGTGGACTGTATCTCCATACTCCTATCCTGTTTGTTTACATATTGGGTGTTTAACAGGACGTTAGATATATTTGAACATCGATTTGCTGTGCTATATACTTCGTTGCTCTATGCGGCTATTTATCTGATAGGTGCACGATGTTTCCATACTTATCTGGGGGTAGTTCGCTATTCTTCATTCGTTGATCTGCTCAAGGTGTTTTATGCCAATGCCCTTTCTCTCGTAATAGCCTTAATCGTTTCGTTGATTTGTGAGCATTATCGGTTAGAGGCATTCTGTGGATTATCTCAAACAGAGATAATCATAGCTTTCATTATTGCCACGTTGCTGATGTTGGCTGAAAGAGTTGTTGTAAAGTCTCTTTATGATTCAGTCCGTGAAGGTAGCCAACCATTGACCAGAGTCTTGGTCTATGGGGCGATGACTGGGGGAATCGGTGTTGCTAAGAATATCCGCAGCCAGAACCCGGCAAAATTCCTTCTTTGTGGTTTTATATCACATGATAGCAGAGCCAAGAATATGATGCTGTTGGGCAAGAAGGTCTACAATGTAGATGATGATCTTGCTTCGATAATAGCATCAGAAAGCATTGAAGCTGTATTGGTCTCCCCTTTGCGAATTGATGATTTCCGTAATAATCAGCGAATACAAGATATTATAATTCATGCGGGCGTCAAGATATTCTTCGCTCAACAAGCTAAGGAGGCAACTGTTAAAGACGGTGCTTTGACTGAAGAAGATTTTGCAGATATGCAGTTGAAGGAGGTGCAGGTTGAAGACCTGTTGCCTCGCCAGGAAATAAAGGTGGATATGGATTCTGTAGGGGAAATGTTAACTGGCAAGAAAGTGCTGATTACAGGTTCCGCAGGTAGCATTGGCTCTGAGATGGTGCGACAGATTGCCGTCTATAGACCCAGTAAAATGATACTGATAGACCAGGCAGAGACACCCCAGCATGACATTCTGCTGATGATGAAGAAGGACTTCCCTGAGATTGATGCTGAAATCGTGGTGACAAGTATTAGTAGGACGACCAGAATGGAGGAAATCTTTAGTAGCTTCAAACCTGACTATGTATTCCATGCAGCAGCCTATAAACATGTGCCGATGATGGAGCCCAATCCCAGTGAGGCTGTTATGAACAATATCTATGGTACAAAGGTGATAGCTGATTTGTCTGTTAAATATGGAGTGAAGAAATTCGTTATGGTATCGACGGATAAGGCTGTGAACCCGACTAATGTGATGGGATGTTCAAAGCGTATATGTGAGATATATGTTCAGAGCTTGAATAATGCGCAGTCATCATGTCAGTTCGTGACAACCAGATTCGGAAATGTGCTTGGCTCGAATGGTTCTGTGATTCCGTTGTTTAAGGAACAGATAAAGAATGGCGGGCCTGTAACCGTTACAGATGAAAGAATCGTTCGCTTCTTTATGCTGATACCAGAGGCATGTAAACTCGTTTTGGAGGCAGGCACAAAAGGCAATGGAGGAGAAATATTTGTCTTTGACATGGGTAAGCCAGTAAAGATAATAGACCTTGCAAAACGCATGATAGCATTATCAGGGGCTAAGAATGTTGAAATCAAGATAACTGGTCTTCGGGATGGAGAGAAACTCTACGAGGAGGTTTTGAATGAACTGGAGGGAACGAAACCGTCGTTCCATGATAAGATCCGTATAGCAGATGTTCGTCAGTACAAGTATGAGGATGTCTGCAAGGCTATTGATGAGTTGATAGAAATATCCAAGCGATATGATAATATGGCTACTGTGGCAAAGATGAAGGAGATTGTGCCTGAGTTCAAGAGCAATCATTCGGTGTATGAGGCGTTGGATAAATGATTATAGATAAGACTCTTTTAGACAAAGTGTCGGAACAGGCGAAGGCTTCACCAAGGCTTAGGATGAACTACAACTTTCATCAGTCATTGGATGAGAAGTGCCATCGGTTCCTGAATGCTGTTGAGCCTGGGACGGAAGTGCCGATACATAAGCATCCCACGAAGGATGAGACTTTTGTTATTCTGAGGGGGAAGGTGCGAGTGACTACGCATAGTGATGATGGATCAATTATCGAAGATGTGGTGCTATGTGCTGTAGAAGGCCGATATGGCGTGAATATTCCAAAAGGGGTGTGGCATACGATAGAGGCGATGGAGGCAGATAGCGTGATATTTGAATGTAAAGAGGGGCCGTTTGTGGAGCATGAAGAGGAGGGGATACTGGAAGTGAAAAGTGAAGGCTGCGATTAAGCAAGAGGAGAGCTAAGCTTGCTTAGGCTATCCCGAGCGTGAGCAGTCTCGACTGACGGTCAAAAATGAAGAGTGAAAAGTTGAAATCATTCCTAAAAGGTATTTGGGCTTTCTGCTCATACTTGTTTGTACCTCAGTGGGGACGCAAGAGATGTAATATGTAAGATGTAGGATGGAAGATGTGAGACAGTAATATGATGAAATATTTTTTTACGCTATTATGCGTTGCCATGTGCCATCTGACTGTTATGGCACAAGAGGAGAGTCAGGCGGATTCGAGTGCAGTAGTCACGAATTCGTTCTGGGATAACTGGTACGGCCAGTTGGGTGTGGATATGAATTTACTGTTTCCTTCGGGTCATAGTGTAAAGGATGTATTCCCCAATGGTAAGTCTTTTGGCGTGAATGTTGCTGTCGGGAAATGGTTCACACCTGAATTCGGAGGCCGGTTCAAAGTGGTTTGGAACAATGGTATCCTGTCTAACGACTACAATACATGGCTGCAGCCATACGGTGTTCCTGGTGAGAATCATCGGAAAGGGGGCTTCCTAAACTTTATATGGGATGTGCAGATGAATATGCATAATCTGTTGGGAACCTATAATCCAAATAGGAAATGGGATTTGATTGTTGCCCCCCGTGCTGGGGGATGGTGGGATATTGGAACCAGTAAAGGCTGCCCCGTTTTAGGTGTCGGTATTATTAATACTTATCGCTTAAGTAATAAGTGGAGTCTATATGTGGATGCCGGGTATCAGTTTGTGGCAAGTATCAATGGTGTCGCGTCTGGTACGGATCATGGTGGTAATAGTTTTGCAGAGATTAATGTCGGTGTACAGTATGATTTTGGAAAGAAGTCGAGCGATGGGAAATGGAAGAAAATCAGTGAAGTAAGGGAGGACGAAGATGGTGTCGCCTTAAACCACTTTTGGGATAACTGGTTTGTACAGGCTGGTCTCGGTATGTCACTACAAAATCCTTACGGAACGAATTTTGCCAATGTATTCCCTAATGGAAGTACGTTCGGCATAAATCTTGGACTCGGTAAATGGTTCTCTCCGGAGGCTGGCGTTAGAGGTGGAGTCAATTGGCAAAATGGTATTATCCCTAATAAGCAGGCTCATTATCTGGATTCTGAGGATGGTACAATGCTGAATTATAAAAAGCATGGTTTTATTTCTCTATATGCTGATTTGTTCTTGAATCTTCATAATATCATTGGGGGCTATGACAAGAATCGGGTATGGAATGCCATTGTGTACCCAAGGATGGGACTTGCGGAGAATTTTTCTTCAACTTACTCGGAATGCCCAATACTCGGAATTGGAACAGAACACACATTTAAAATCAATGACCGGATGAAACTGTATGCTGATGCCTCCTATCAGGCGACTACAGGTGGATTTTTGGATGCAAGGTTTTCCGGACATGATAATCACGGACTATCGCATAGCGGCTGGTTTGATTTCAATATCGGTGTTCAGTACGAATTAGGACAGGCTGTTGGATGGCATAAGCCAGGAGAGAAAAGGGGTAACGCTTCAGAGTTCATGGTTCAGGATAGCCATAACTGGCCGAGGTTCATCGTGAATACCGGGGCATCGGTGGCCATAGCGTTTGGCGTGAAGACGGCGTTGAAGGCGATGATCAAGGAGGAACGTCCGGATCATTCGGATAACAAGTCATTCCCGTCGGGACATGCTGCGATGGCCTTTGCTGCAGCAAGGTCAATAGACAAGGAGTTCCGCAAGGATTGCATTTGGATTCCGATAGCAGGATATGCCGCAGCTACGGCAATAGGTATAGAGCGTGTAGCAAGTGATCGGCATCATTGGTATGATGTGGTTGCCGGAGCTGGCGTAGGTGTGGGAGCTGCGGAGCTGACTTGGTGGCTCAGTGATTTATGCTTTGGCAAGGGCAGGAATGTTGCTGTTGGTATGTCAGGGAACACGTTGGATGTGACGTATAATTTTTGAGTAAGCATCCAACCCCTATTTAGGCGATCTCCGAAAAACCTTGGCGCGCTTTGCAGCGAACCAAGGTGTAGCGATGATAATTTATAGTTCTTTTGACGATTAGCTGTCTTTGACGGTCAAGGTAACTTGATTACCCCTGCTGACTGATTTGCGGATTCGCTCATATAATGGGTTAAAAGCATCTCTAGGATGAATGAGGCAGTTGAGGCTGTTGTATTTTCCGACGAGAATACTCCCATCTAATCGGCCATGAATACCATTACCTGGCTTGATCATGGGACAGTAGCAAGGCACTTTTGGTTCATGGTTCAATGTTCATGGTTCATGGTTATTAATGTCCTGAAGCCAATATTTAAGTTAAATCCACGTTAAATCGCGGTCCGGACACGTTCTATGTGAGATTTTATTAGTAATTTTGCAACCCAAATAATAGTAAAACAATGAAAGTAGAAGCATCTATTGTAAGTTTAGGCAGTTGGAACTCGCGTATTTTTACGCCTACGTGGGTTTCTGAGAAGGTCTTTGCAATGCCAGAAGGTGACTCTATGAATGTCGGGCTCAATGACCAGCAGATGTCCCTGACATATCTTTGGAAAAATATTCAGCTTCTTATCACTGATAGTCGTATTGAGTTCAAAACAAATCAATGTACAAGCGAAATCCTGACCCTGATGGAGCAGTGCTATCTTCGCTTGTCTGAGTTTTTACCGTATACGCCTGTTACAGCGGTAGGCTTTAATTTGAATTTTCATCTTACAAAAGAGGAATTTCAAGAGGCATCAGTAAGTAAGCTTCAAATGCCTAAGCCTATAGGTGATTATAATTGCAATGCTTTGACATATAGTGCAAACAAGGATAATGCAAATCGTAGTTTCGTTATTCTGCAAACGGCTGAAGGTAGTGGCGATATTCGTGTGAATTTTCACTATCCGCGCCCCAATCAGTTACCTGCTGTTGGTACAAGTTTTGAGTTGATAGCGTCCGAAATGAAACAATTCCTTGGTTATGAATATAGTATCAAATAATCCTACGATGAGCCCTTCCGTAATGGATGAGCCCGCGACAAGTGAGCACTTGGTACAGTACACCAAGTATACGCGTACGCATGCCTCTGGCGGTCGTACGGAACAGATAACATTTGTTGCCGCCTCTAAAGGGCATGCTACCATTCAGTCATGGGTAAAAGACTATCTTTCCGAAGAGAAAGAAGACTTGTATCTTCGTGCTTTACGCAACCTTTATCGTAAGCTCGATTTTATAGAGTTGAATCAGTCGCTCGATATGAGTGACATTTCTGAAGCTGAATACGATCAGGAGCTTGAATCAAACGAAGATAAATATCTCATTCCTTCACCTACTGGCAAGCCATCTCTTCAGCAGATCATTCAGATTACAGATATTCTTAAGCGCCTTGGCAGAGAAAAGAATATGTCTGTAGACGAAGTATCAGAAATGTTCTCTCTTGAGATGGATAAGGCAATGGATGTATTGGAAGAAAAATAGGTTTTAAATGGCTGATTACTACAATAGTGGTGATTGCATCGATGGGAAACGTGTCTTGATTAAGTTCAAGAAAATTCAGATGCAACCCAATACATATATCATGTCCCCCACAGGCTTTAAGGGAACAAAATACAAGTGTTCTCGCGATGGTAGCACGGAAATTTCTGTTGCATTGTCTTCCGATGATGCCAAGAAAGCTTCAGAGTTGAAACCGTCGGTTCATCTGGAAGTTGGCGACCGTTTAAAGTGTAATAGGGCATATTTCATTGCTCAGACACCAAAGAAATTGAATTGCTTTGATGTCACAATGATGAGTGGACGTCATGAATGTAGTGAAGGCACTCCTGATGTACGTGTATATGCCGAAATAGAAGCACCATTCTCAAGTATAGCAAATGCGGCAGATAACAAACTTCTGGAAATGAAAGCGCAGAAGGAACTGGAGAATAAATCGCAGCCTGCTGCACTTCTCAAATAATACGATGGCATACAAGAAGGAGTATAGCAAAGCAGGGAAGAAGAATACCACTGATAAGAAACTTGTTTATAAGCCTAAACGAGGAAAGCTGGCTCCTTTGATGACGGAAGACCAGAAAAAAGATGCAGGCATACATGAGTTATCATACGATTTTGGTTGTAGGATTACCCGCTTGTTCCAGTATTTAACTGAGGATTCTGAGTATAAGGAGTATGTAATATCAAAGCAGATATATAGGTGTGGAACGTCTATAGGAGCGAATGTAAGGGAAAGCAAGCACGCTCAAAGTGATGCAGACTTCTTGAGCAAGATGTCTATAGCATATAAAGAAGCTGATGAAACAGATTTCTGGCTGAACCTTTTACACGATAATGGATACATAAATGATGAACAGCTTGATTCATTGAACAAGGATATGGAGAGGATTTTGAAAATCCTGACCTCTATCGTCAAGACAATGAATCAAAAAGTTCATCCTGGTTCATGATTCACGTTTCATGAGTCATGGTTGGGTTCTTGGAGGAGGATCAACAACTGTTAGTAGAACTTGGTTGCCCCTGCTGATTGATTTGCGGATACGCTCACTCAGGGCATCGAAAACTACCTTCGGGTGGATGATACTGTTCAAACAGTTGTAAACACCTACTATAATGCTACCGTCAAGACGAGCATATACTCCATTGCCTGGCTTCAGCATTGGGCAGTAACATGGCAATGTGGTGTTATTACACACGAAGGGTAGTTTTTTACATAGATCACAAGGCGGATGTGGGTTTAGTAGGGGCATTTTACGTGAGTATTGTTTGCATTTCGCAAGTGTAATAGGATAGAGGCCGGCTGGGATACGACTGTTGGCGTTTTCAAGCGTATCGCAGATGCGAGTACCATCGATGGTGAGGTGGCCCTCACAGTATTCGCCACGAATATGGGTTCTTGTTATTTGAATATTCATAAATTTAACATTTAACATTTTAACATGAGGGCTCGAAGAGCCGTAGAAGGGTGAGGGATTAGGGATGAGGGTTGAGAGATTTTCCTTTCAACACGAATTACCACTAATTTCCCATTAATTATCAAGAATTAGAGAATTAGAGATTTAAGATATAGGTCACTAAAGTCCTTGCAATCAGGTGGAAGCTGATGACGGACGAGTGTAAAACTATATTTAAGAGAGGCATGAACCAATCTATCGTATAGGGCTTCGCCCGCACGATCTTGGTCCGGATATATATGAACCACATGGTTCTCTAATACCTTCAGGTCGGACTCTTTGAGGGCTGTAGCACTGGGAATCGCGATGGCTTTGTGGCCGGCGGAAAGCATGGACCAACAGTCGGAACAACCCTCGGTGACGAATAAAGGTTCTCCTGAAGTGAGGAGTTTGAGAGTTGGTAAGTTATAGATTGAACACCTGCTTCCCTTAGGAAACTGAAATCTGGGAATATCTTTTTCCTTACCAAGATAGCGTGCTTGTACCGACAACAAATGTCCTTCAACATCCCTGTAAGGGATTAATATGCTGGGGGCATTGAACCAAGTGGCGTTGGGATTGCCGGACATAGGGACTGGGCTAGAAATGCTACTCAAGCCTAACCACTTCACCACTCGAGGGTCAATGTGACGTTGGCTAATCAAAAATTCCTCTGCTTCTGGACTTAAGTAAGGATGGGCAACCAAGCCTTCCAAGTAGTGAAGGTCGAGGGGCTGTTCAACAGTCTTCTTGGTTTCACGTTTGAGCTTCGCTCGAGCCTGCTCACGCTCGACAGAGTTTAAACGAGTTTGACTCTGTTCTCGCTCAATCGCAGACTTCATGTTCCAGAATTCGGGGATGTAAACATCAAATTTGTCGGCAAGCCATTTGCAGGAGTCGTAAAAGGTCCAGTGCTGGGTGTTCATCACCAAATCGATGGTGCCACCACGGGCATCGCAGACGTAACAACGGTAGCGGTTGCGGGAAGCAGAGAAGGTTAATGACGGATGGCTATCGTCATGGAATGGACAAAGGCATTTGTGCCTGCGGACTTCCAGACCAAGAGCGTCCGCGACGGACTCAATTGGAAGATCCTGCAATTTTTGAATATCGAATTTCGTAAGCATATTTAAACGTTAATTGCCATTAATTGGGCCGTTAATTATTCATTAATATTTTTTGACCACGGATGACACGGATTAAACGGGTTCTTTCTTGAACATTAATTACCGTTAATTATCCATTAATTATCAAGAATTAGCGAATTAGAGAAAATTCTTCCAGATGACTGTCTTTTTCAAGACTGCTTTGTTCGAGAACGACATAGGTTTCGTCTCACGAAAGTGATATGAAACAGAGCGTTGTACTTCCGCAGCAGAGTAATCATTTATGGGGAAAGATGTCGGTTTTCACGTATCTTCCAGGTTAACTGGTAGCGACTTAA
>Ga0256404_1009464_pt1 | contig 13954 bp, 9 predicted proteins | sample RumenRJG_01DNA_FD_185990 | JGI IMG/M metagenome (GOLD analysis project Ga0256404, IMG submission 185990) | Bovine rumen microbial communities from Lethbridge, Alberta, Canada - RJG_01 | ecosystem: Host-associated > Mammals > Digestive system > Stomach > Rumen | place: Canada: Alberta | collected...
TCAGTCCGGATAGCTATCGGGCTTTGGTTTGTTTTGCAACCTTACCCCTGACTTTGAGCCTTGTATCAAGTTTCTGTGCGTGGAGCCAGACTTTTGTCCTTAGCTTCCTTCCGATTCTCCTCGCGGTCGACACCGTTGCTTCGGACTATGCGCTTCCCGCTATCGGGGCACGCTCGGGACTTGCACCCATTAGATTATGCCCATGTCGGGCGAACCAAACGAATTGTCCTCCTAAGTCGGGCAATTTTACAGATAATAATTTTAATTTGTCTAAATAGTAGCAATATATGCCAATTATTCATTTTTCTGATTGATTATCAAGATAAAACATTATATTTGTAGCATTAAATGTTTTGGAATAATGGCAAAGAACAATATAGACTTATCTGTAGTCCTTCATGATAATAGTGACTATAAGGACTGGCTTGTGGAACTCAAAGAAAGATTCTACAGCCATCGCCTCAAAGCGTCATGTGCCACCAATGGCTACTTGTTGGACTTCTATTGGAAATTGGGACGAGACATTGAAGCTAAGCAATATACTAATACTTACGGCTCTGGATTTTACAAAAATCTCAGTCAGGATTTGAAGAACGAAATGCCAGGGGTGAAGGGATTCTCACCAACTAACTTGAAGTACATGAGCTACTTTTATAAGCTCTATGCACCATTACAGGCAAATTGTCCGCAGCTTGCGGACAATTTTATAGAGGACTTGTATATTGCAGATATTCAGCGAGTTGTAGCACAAGGCAAAAATCGTCCGCAGTTTGCGGACGATTTCAAATTGCTTTTTCTTATTCCTTGGGACCACCATCGTCGTATCATAGATAAGTGCAAGGGCAATATGGATAAGGCTTTGTTCTTTGTAAGAAAGACTTGGGAAAATAATTGGGGACGTGACGTTCTGCTCAACTGGCTTGACACAGACCTTTATGAGCGTGACGGCAAGGCTATCACCAACTTCCAGGCTACGCTTCCTGCTGTACAAAGCGACTTGGCGCAACAGATAACCAAAGACCCTTATCAGTTGGACTTTCTTAACTTAAGGGAGAAATATGACGAGCATGACATTGAGGAAGAATTGGTGAACAATGTAACACGTTTTCTTTTGGAACTCGGAAAAGGCTTCTCGTATATGGGCAGACAGTTTCGTTTGGAGGTAGGACAACAGGAATTCTTCCCAGACTTGCTGTTCTACAATGCCCACCTCCATGCCTATGTGGTCATTGAGCTAAAAGCCCAGTCGTTCCATCCATCATTCTTGGGGCAACTAAGTTTCTATGTGTCAGCCGTCAACCATCAGTTCAAGACCGACATCGACAACCCTACCATCGGTTTGCTCATCTGCAAGGACAAAGACAATGTGGTGGCAAAATACGCCTTGGATTCATACAAAGAACCAATGGGTATATCAGAATATCAACTGTCAAAGCTCTTCCCGAAAGACTTCAAATCTTCCATGCCGACTATTGAGGAATTGGAAAAGGGATTGAAAGATAATCGAGAATAACGAGCCAAGATGCTTAATATGAATAAAGAAGAAATAAAACAAGAACAAAATAAAGGGCTAATAGCTCGCATATTAGGAGGAACACCCACCATTTTACAGAAGGTGTTCTTTATACTTATGGCATTTTCGCTGATATTATGGCCCTTGGGATGCTATGTTTCTATATTCTTCTTTGATGCCCCTGTTCGCTCTGATGTAGACAAAATATGTCGTTATGGTATGCTTATAACCATCTACTTGTATCCTATCTACTTGTTCCCTTTGTTGAGATTTATGTTTCAACTTTCAAAGAACTTAAGAGCAACTTGGCTTTATTATCTATGTCCGATAGTACCAATATTAATTCTTAGGTTGTTATTTTCAATTAGTACAATCAGTGCTCCGAAAATAGAGAATACCGAATTTTGCACTAATGAGGATTTGGTTGGTCATTGGACTTTGAATGGTGGAGAAAGACAGATCAATTATCCTGAGATTGAATTTTTCAATGATAGTACGGCGGAATTATACTCACGAGCTGATACCCTATACAGATATACCTATTGTTTGCAAAATGATTCCTTATATCTCAATGACATAAATGGAAGACAATACGTAAATAAAATCAATAAAGTCGATGACGAAACCATTATGTTTGAGGGTATCGCAGATATTAAAGGCATACAGATTTATATCAAAAAAACAATGAGCAGCTAATGCAAAATAACTGGAGCAAACACCTTCTTGGTTCAGCTGAAAATCCATGGTTATCCTTTGTGCAGTATAGCATTCTACATTCTGACAAATTAACAATTATACGCGCCCTAACATTCAATACCCCAGCCCGCGTGTGAGGGCGGAGTGAAATTTTTTTTGCGGTATCGGTTTTTAATCGCTACCTTTGGAAGCGTGCGCGATCGAGCCGCGCTCACCTTATATGACAAAAAAACCTTTTTTATTCACCATCAACTCACAAAAATGAACAAAAAGCTATTACTACTGTCACTCACTGTGGCGGCTTGCACCCTCCAGGCAAGCGCCATCGGCACAAGCGGCAGCACTGGCGAGGCTGCCGACGACATCATCACCCCGCCCTACACGCTCAACCTGAAAAACGAGACCGAGCGGGCACGCTACACCATCATCGATGCCAACGGCGACGGCAACACCTGGGTGGGCTACAGCTTTGCCTTCCGCTGCTACACGCAGGGCGAGCTGCCTGCCGACGACTGGCTCGTCTCGCCAGGCATCGCGCTCACCCAGGGCAGCACCTACACCATCACCTTCAAGGGGCACAACCGGCAAAGCGACAAGCCCGAAGTCTACACCCTGCTCGCGGGCAGCAAGCCCGAGGCAGCCGCGCTGACCGACACGGTGGCCCCCACAGTCACCTTTACCGCCGTCGAGACCGAGGAGTACACCACAACCTATCGCGCACCGTCGACGGGCGTGTACTACTTTGGCTTCCACTGCACGTCGCCCGCGGCCAGCGCCTCGGCCTACCTGGAAGCCTGGTCGATAAGCGCCCCTGCCGGCAAGGCCAGCCCCGACTCGGTGACCGCCCTGCAAGTCACAGCCGGCGCCCGTGGCCAGATGAGCGCCACCATCGCCTTCACCACACCCGTCAAGAATGCCGACGGCTCGGCACTGACCCAAATCGCCACTGCCACAGTCACCAACCTCACCACCGGCAACACGGTGGCCACCCTCACCGCCCCACAGGCCGGCAAGCCGCTTTCGGTCACCGACCAGGCCCCTGTGAACGGCAACAACAAGTATCGCGTGGTGTGCGCCTCGGCCGCGGGCGAGGGCATCCCCGCCGAGGCGTCGGCCTATGTGGGCATCGACACGCCTCTGCCCGTGGGCCGCGGCAACTGGACGCAACAGGGCATGAAGGCCGTGCTCACGTGGCCTGCCGTGTCGACCACGGGGGTGCACGGCGGCTATGTGAACCCCGACGAGGTGACCTACAAAATCGCCATGATGTCGCCCGAGCCCCAGGTGATCGCCACTGGCGTGAAAGGCACCACCTATACCGACGCCACGCTGGCAACGCTCCAGGGGCAAACGTTCCTGTACTATGCCGTGTATCCCGTGAGTAAGGCCGGCACCGGAGGCGGGTCGCCCACCTTCAGCGGCACCTTCGGCACGCCGTTTGCCACCCCGGCAACCGAGTCGTTTGCCGGCGCCCAGCTCACCCACTCGCCCTGGTATGTGGTCGACTATGCCGGCGACGAAAACTCGTCGTGGGACATCGTGGCACAGAGCACCTCGCCCGCCATGCAGCCGCAAGACAGCGATGGCGGCATGGCCGTGATGCACACCGCCGACGACGGCGACCACATGCTCACCTCGCCCATGTTTGCCCTGGGCTCGGCTGTGAGCCAGCTCAAGTTCTACGTCAACAACTACGCCTTCGACAACCGCCTGCGCGTGTTCATCTCCGACGACCGCGGTCACTCGTGGACGCAGCTTCACGAGGTGGGCATGACCGGAAAGACGTGGGAGGAGCGCACCGTCGACCTGGCCGACTATGCCGGCAAGACGGTCAACATAGGCTTCCGTGGCGAGGTGCTGGCCTACAACAACCCCATCATGCTCGACAACATAAGCATCGCCACCACCCAGTCGGGCATCACCGCGACCACGACAGCGCCCCAGCTGCGGCTCGACGGCCGCACGCTCACAGCGCCCGCGCAGCAGCACCGGCTCACAGTCTACAGCACGAGCGGGCACACTGTGGCCACAGTCGCCCCTGGCCAGCCCGTCGACGTGACGCTGGCCCCCGGCATCTACCTCGTGCGCACCGGCGCCGTCACCACCAAGCTCGCCGTGCGATAACCCCCACCCCCCCCACATGGCAGCCATGTAGCGAAATCGCTTGGCGACGGTGGCCTTACGCTTCAAAAAAAAAGTGGCATGTGTGCCACTTTTTTTCTATATTTGCATTTATGAAGCCGCAGGTCGGCCTCTCAAGTGAGAGGCCCCTATGGTCTTTCGCCACTTTTCTAAACAACCGATATTTCACATGAGTTTTACTGAATTACGCAAGAAGATATTCAACGGGAAGAATCCTAAGTTTGTATACTACGCCGAGGCCTATGCCAAGCTGCACCTGCCGCGCTTCGTGCTGCGCCCGCGGGTAGAGGATCTCGACCGTGAACTGGCGCGCCGCCCCGATCGCGACCACATCGTCGACCGGGTGAACTACTACTGCAAGGCCAGTGCCTACCCCGGCACGAGCCACGAGCAGTGGCTGGCGCAGTCGACCGAGCTGTGCCGGCAGCCGCTCACCCACCAGAAGGTGTACTACCTCGACTCGATGTGGCTGGCGCGCTTCTTCGACCCACACTTGCGGTGGCACCTCGAGGATGGCGATGTCGACTATGTGCCGCAGGTGCCGAGCATCGTCAAGAGCCGACCCATCGCGGGCGACAACAGCCGCTCGACGATACTCAAACTCGACCTGGTGCGGCATTTCATCTTTGTCAACGACCACACGGCATGGCGCGACAAGCAAGACCGCGTGGTATTCAGGGGCAAGGTGAGCGGCAAGGCGCCGCGCATCGCGTTCTTGCAACGCTGGGCGCAATCGCCTCGCGTCGACGCCGGCTCAGTCGACCGGGAGCAATCGCAGTATTCACGACCCAAGCTCACGCTGCGCGACCACCTGCGGTTTCGCTACATCATGGCCATCGAGGGCAACGACGTGGCCTCCAACTTGAAGTGGGTGATGTCGTCCAACTCGATTGCCGTGATGCCGCGGCCCACGTGTGAAACGTGGTTTATGGAGGGCAGGCTCAAGCCCGACTATCACTACATCGAGGTGAAGCCCGACTTTTCCGACCTCGAGCAACGCCTCGACTACTACTCGTCGCACCCCGACCAGGCCCAGGCCATCATCGCCCATGCCCACGAGTGGGTGGCACAATTCCGCAACGCGCGCCGCGAGCGCCTCATCGCCCTGCTGGTGCTGCGCAAGTACTTCGACGCAGTGGCCCAGCTGTGATCTATACACACCCCCTGTGATGCAGCCATGGCAGTGCACGCCCCCAATGAGATGGGCGTGCACTGCCATGCGATGTGATCGAGTGCGCGTGGGGGGCAGCCCTCAGCGCTCGCGGGCCTTGCGGCGCTCCTCGGCAGCCTTCTTGCGGGCCTTGGCTTCCTCCTGTTTCTTCTTTTGGTAGGCCTTGCGCTCGGCCTCGCGTTGCTTCTGGCGCTCCTTGCGCTCGCGGGCTTTCTGCTTCTGGGCTTCTTGCTTGGCCTTGATTTGGGCTTTGCGCTCTTGCTCCTTCTGCTTGCGAGCCTCTTCCTTTTGCTTCTGAGCTTGCTTCAAGGCTTCCTCCTTCTGCTTCCGCGCATTTTTTTCGGCCTCCTCGCGGGCCTTTTGTTCGGCTTTGGCCGTCTTCTCGCGGGCCTTAGCCTCGCGCTCGGCCTGCCGCTGGCGCTCTTTCTCGGCTTTCTCGGCGGCTTTCTGCTCACGTTCCTGCTGTTTCACCTCATCGCTCTTCTGCTTCAACAGGCGGCGGGTTTCGTCCTGCGGCTCGGCAGCCTTCTTGCTCAGGGCTGGCTCGGCCTCGGGGCGGGTTGTGATGGCTGGCTGCTGCATCTCGACTGCCGTGTCTACGACTGCCGTGTCTACGCCCTCGATGTGCGGTTGCCGCGTCTCGATCTCGCGGTGCGGGTAGTGATATTGCGCCTCGATCACCGAGTCGGGCACGGTGCCGTCGTCGATCACCAGGTCGGGATTGTCGGGGATCACGGTGGGCAGCTTCGACTTGGCAATAGAGTCGGCACGGTGCTTCTGCTCCAGTCGCTCACGCTCGATGCGGGCCTTGCGCTCGGCCTCTTGGCGGGCTTTCTCGGCCTTGGCACGGCGGGCAGCCTCTTTCTTCGAGAGCTTCTCGGGCTTGGCCGGGGCAACCTTGGCGGGACGCACGCTCTTGACAGGCTGGGCTGGCTCGAGTGCCGGCTTGCCGGCAGCAGCAGCTGCAGTGGCAATCGAGTCGTCGTCGACAGCGGTTGCGGGTATGCGGTCGGCCTGCTTCTTGTCGTTCTGCTCCTCAAGATACTGGAAGTAGTCGGCAAACGTGCGGCCCTCGTTGACGAGCAGGTTGAAGTTGTCCTCGCTGATGAGCACCTGGTGCACCTCGCGGGGCAGCTGCAAGCCCTTGTCGCCCTCGAGCGTGCTGCGGTATTGCAGCAGCTCCTGGTAGTTGGCAAATCCCTTGACCACGAGCAGGCCCATGCTGCCGAAGGTCATCGGCTCCAGGTCGTAGTCCTTGATTTTGTAGGTCTTGAAATTGTGGCGTGCCACCTCATAGAGCAGCTGGTTGCTGCTCACCGAGTCGTTGTCGAAGGCCAGCACAAAGAGCTGAGCCTTGCCGCGAGTCTCAGTCAAGGGCTTGAAGGCGGCCTTCTCGCCAGCCTTGCCGGTGCTGTCGTTGCCCAGCTTGAACGACGACCAGTCCATGCCGCGCATGTTGCCGCCTCCCGCGCCGGCGAGCTTGCGGCCGGCGTTGAGCTCCTTGAGCATGCCCGATGCCGTGGGGGTGATGTCGGTCTCGGGATAGCGCTCGAGCAGCTCCTTGAGCGTTGACTTGAATTTCTCGCTGTTGCGCTGGGTCACATAGGCAAGGGCGTCGATAAACATGAACTTGGGCATGAGCTTGGAGAGCGGATACTTGCGCATCATCTCGGCATAGGCCTCATGCACGGCGGCATTGTTGTTGCTCAAGTAGTTGCGGTAGGCCTCGGCATACATTTGCTCCTGCACCTTGCCCATGTTTTTCAAGTTGTCGATATAGTTGGGGTCCTCGAGCGCCATGCCGTATTTTGAGTCCTTAAAGTCGCTCAAAATGAGCTGCCGGTAGGTCTCGGCCTGGGCGGTCATGTTCTGCCGCATGTAGAGCAAATACAGGTTGTAGTACACATCGAGGCGGTAGGTGTTGTCGGGGTAGCGGTCGAGCAGCTGCTTGAACTCGTAGGCCGAGGCGTCGTAGTCCTCAAGCTTGTCCTTGAGGATGAGGCCCATGTTGTAGAGGCCCTCTTGAATCACATCGTTGGCCGTTGCCACCTGCTCGGGGGTGCTGGGTATCTGCTTGAGGTAGTATTCCTCGTAGTGGGGATCCTCCTCGCGCTTGAGCTTCTCCTTGTCGACCTTGGCAGTGTCGCCCGGGGCGCCGCCCTGGGTGGTGTCGACCGAGGCGGCAGTGTTCTCCTCGTTGTCGCCCTCGAGCGAGAAGGTGTTCTTGTTGCGGCGGCGCCAGTTGTCCTCGAGCTTGCGGTTGCCCCATTGCTGCTGGAAGGTGGTCTTGCCCTGGTTTTTGGCAGCCGTGTTGTAGAAGTACCACGACTTGTCGGTGTTGAGGGTGTATTGCGTGGGAGCTGCCGAGGCACCCTTGTTAGTATTGGTGCGGCCGGCTGCGTTCTGCTGGGCCAGATATTCCTCGCGCTTGGCGTTTTCGGCCTCTTCCTTTTCCTTTTTCTTGAGCTCGTCGATGATTTTCTTTATCACCTTTTTCTGGTCGGCCAGGGGCAGCTTCGACAGCTTGAGCAGCGAGTCCTGCAGGGTCACGTTGCCCGAGTACACCGAGAGCTCGTCGAGCACGTCGCTGCGCTTCTTGATTTCCTTGTAGTTGGGATACTCCTCGTTGATTTGCGACACGGCCTCGCTGTAGCAGGGCTGGGCCAGGTCATACTTGCGCTGGGCAAAGTAGATTCCGCCCAGCCTGAGCTGGCTTATGGCCTTGTCGATGCCGTTGCGCGTGCTCTTCTTGGCCGCCGTCACATAGTTTTCTACGGCCCGGGCCGTGTCGCCGCGCGAGAGATAGAGGTTGCCTATGGCATAGTATATCTGGTCGAGATACTCCTTGTTGCGGTCGTAGCGGGTCATGGCCTTGAGCGACTTCACCTCGCTCTTGATGTCCTTGCCCTGGAACACGGCACTCTGCTTGATGCGCGCATTGAACTTGGTGCGGTAGGTCGAGCCCATGCTGCTGCCGGCCCGCTTGTAGGCCTGGTAGGCCAGCTGGTTTTGCCCCGTTTCCTCATAGAGCTGCCCCAGCAGGAAGTTGAGCCTCACCTTCTGCCCGCCGTGCTGCCCGTGCAGCGCAGCGCTCAGGTGCGGAATGGCCTGGGCATATTTCTTGTCTTGGATGTAGTAGTCGGCAAAGGCCAGGTTGGCCAGCGCCAGCAGCCGCTTGTCGCCAATCTTGTCGATGTGCACGTGGGCAAGCACGTTGTCGGCCTCGGTGGTCCAGCCCATGGCGCAGTAGCTCAAGGCCTCCCACAGGTTGCACTCGAGCTGCAGCTCGGGCTTCCAAGTGAAGTGGCGGGCGATGTAGTGAAAGGTGGCACTGCTGCTCAGGAAGTCGCCCTTCATGTACTCGGCCTTGGCCAGCATGTACCAGGCGTTGTGCAGAAACGGGTTGTACTCGTCGCGCTTCATCCACTCCTTGTACTTGGGGTCGTTCTGCTTGCCGGCTTTCTTCTTGGGCTTCTTCTTGATGGAGTGAAGCGAGATGGCTTTCTCCATCTTCTGGATTGTGCGGTCAAACGAGCCGCTGGGCTGCGGCGACTTGGGGTGCTGGTAGGCTTCGGCCGGGTGAATGAACAGGCGCTGCGAGTAATCGTCCTGGTAGTTGTTCTCCAGCAGTTTTATCTGCTCGTTGTAGTTGGTCATGCCGTTGTAGTACACGTTGTAGCGCGTGTTGAACGCTTGCCAAAAGCGCGAGCCGGCCGTGTTTTTCTTGGCGCTGCACGCGCTCAGCAACACGGCCGCAACGGCCAGCCACAGTATGTAAGCCCTCGTTTTCCTCATGAAGATATCATTTTATTAACGTCGCGCCTGTGCATTTTATTGCCTGCCCACTTGAGGCAGCGCGCAACGGCATAGGTGACGATGAGCACCACCACTATCGTGGCCGACACCGGGGCTCCCACCCAGCAGCCCACGGCCAGCCCCAGCACAGCGCCCGCCACGCTCACAACCACCGCCCAACCCATGATGGGCAGCAGCCGGCGGGCCCACAGCTCGGCCGTGATGGGAGGCAGGGTGAGCAACGACATGAGCAGCATGATGCCTATGAGCCTGATGGTGAGCACCACACACACACTCACAAGCACGGTCATCAGCAGGTTGACGGCGGCCACTGGCAAACCCTGGGTGCGTGCAAAGTCGCTGTCGAAGGCACATGCCACAATGGGCCTGAAAAACAAGGCCATGCACGCAACGAGCACCACGAGATACAAGGCAAAGGCTATCAGGTCGGGGGTGTCGATGGTGAGCACGTTGCCGAAGAGGAAGCTCGTGAGCTCGGGCACATAGCCGGGGGTGACAAAGATGAAAATGGTGCCCAGGGCCATGCCCAGGGCCCACACCACGCCTATGGCCGAGTCCTCGCGCACGTGCCCGCTGCGCGTGAGCCACTCAACGCCCATGGCAGCGGCCACGGCAAAGGCGCCTGCAGCCACCACTGGATTGAGGCCGGCATAGAAGCCCAGCCCCAAGCCGCCAAAGCTGGCATGGGTGATGCCGCCGGTGATAAACACCATGCGCCGACTCACCACATAGGTGCCTATGATGGCCGAGGCTATGCTCACGAGCAACAGGCCCGCCAGGGCGTGCTGAAAAAATGTGTAACTCAGTATCTCCACTTGTCAATTGCTGGTTTTGGCATCGTTGTAAAGGGCGATAAACTCGTCGCGTATCGAGGTGGGCAGCACAATGCCGCGCTTGGTCACGCTTTGCTCCCAGCCCAGCAGGTCGGCAGGCTTGAGCGTGTAGAGCACATCTCTGAACTGCTCGATCTCGGCCTCGGTGTAGTCGCGGGCGCCGCGGCCCTTGAAGGCATCGAGTTCCTCGTCGTCGTAGTACACGATCTCGTTGCTCGCTGCACACTGCATGATGGCCTCGCTGGGGCACAGGTCGTGCAGGGCACAGGTGGTGTCGGCACAGGTGGGCGTCGCCGCCTGCTGGCCGCCGTCAGGCTCGGCTGCCTGCCCGGGGTGCTTCTTGCGGCTGCGCAAGTCGAGCAGGTAGAGCACCACACCCACCGCCACCATCAGGCAAAATATGTAAAATGCTGGTATCATCGATCTATTTGTTCTATTTTAAATCCTGCTTGGCGCAGGTGTTGCCAGAATTGCGGATAAGACTTGCTCACGACCTGGGCATCGTCGATGACCAGGCCAGGAAACTTCACGGCCGCTATGGCCATAGCCATCGCCATGCGGTGGTCGCAGTAGGTGGCAATGTGCGGCACGGGGGCGGCGGGCAGGGTCGTGCTGCCGTCCCAGCACAGGGCCTCGTCGCCCTCGGCGTGCACCACATAGCCCAGCTTGCCCAGCTCGGCCTGCAAGGCAGCCAGCCGGTCGGTCTCCTTGATGCGCAAGGTGGCGAGCCCCGCGAGGCGGTAGGGGCGGCCCAGCAGGCACAGCGTCACGGCCAGGGTCTGGGCCAGATCGGGCACGTCGGCCAGGTCGACAGTCACAGGCCCGTCGGGCACCACAGCAGCCGTACCCAGGTCGAGATAGCTGCCGCACCAGTTGCTCGTCACGCCCAAGTCCCACATGAGCCGGGCGATGCGGCTGTCGCCCTGGCAGCTGTTGGCTTCCAGGCCCTTGAGGCTGATGCGCGACCCCGGCAACACGGCCTGCAAGCCATACCAGTAGCTGGCCGCGCTCCAGTCGGCCTCGATGCTGTAGTCGCGAGGCTGGTAGCTGCCGGCCGGCACCGTAATCACGTTGCCCTCGACACGCGAAGCGATGCCGAATTGCTTCATCAGGCCCAAGGTCATGTCGATGTAGGGGCGCGAGGCAATGTCGCCCTCCACCGTGAGCTCGATGCCGCCTATCGCGGGGGCAATGAGCAGCACGGCGGTGACGTATTGCGAACTCACATTGCCCGCCATCCTCACTCGCCCGCCATGCAGCTTCCTGCCCTCGATGCGCAACGGGGCACAGCCCTGCTGGCCGGCATAGTCGATGCTCGCGCCCAGCTGCCGCAAGGCGTCGACGAGCACCCCTATGGGCCGGTGGCGCATGCGCTCGCTGCCGTCGATGGTCACATCGCGACCCTCGCAGGTAGCCAGGTAGGCCGTGAGAAACCGCATGGCTGTGCCCGCAGCGCCCACGTCGACCACTCGGGCATCGGGGCTGGCCAGTGCGCGCTGCACGGCCGCAGTGTCGTCGCACCGGGCCAAGCCATGCAACCTGCAACGGCCGCCGCACAGCGCATCGATGATGAGCACGCGGTTGCTCATGCTCTTGGAAGCGGGCAAGTCGATCTCGCACGCTATGCGCGACGGTGCAGTGAGTTGAATATTCATGTGCCTCTCTATTTTGCGTTTTATCCACAAAGTTAGCAACATTTTCACGATTATCAGTCATTGCGACTCCCATTTTGCATCACAATGGGCCGCCGACACGCAACAGGCCAAAAAAGGGTCACCGTCGCAATGGCGGTGACCCCACGAAAGGATATAATTATCTTGTTTTATTATTCTGTCGCTCTTTAGAGTTGAGGACCGGCAGCAACAAGTGCCTTGCCAGCCTCGTTGTCCTCGTATTTCACGAAGTTCTTGATGAAGCGTGCAGCCAGGTCCTTGGCCTTCTCGTCCCACTGCTTAGCATCGGCATAGGTGTCGCGTGGATCCAGGATGTGGGTGTCGACGCCCTCGAGCTTGGTAGGAACAACGAAGTTGAAGTAAGGAATGGTCTTGGTGGGAGCTGCATCGATCGAGTGGTCGAGAATGGCGTCGATGATGCCGCGAGTGTCGCGTATCGAAATGCGCTTGCCCGTTCCGTTCCAGCCAGTGTTCACCAGGTAAGCCTTGGCACCGCTCTTCTTCATGTGCTCAACCAGCAGCTCGGCATACTTGGTGGGGTGCAGCTCGAGGAAGGCCTGGCCGAAGCAAGCCGAGAAGGTGGGAGTGGGCTCGGTGATGCCGCGCTCGGTACCTGCCAGCTTAGCAGTGAAACCGCTCAGGAAGTAGTACTTGGTCTGCTCAGGATTCAGAATCGACACAGGAGGCAGCACGCCGAAGGCATCGGCGCTCAGGAAAATCACCTGCTTGGCTGCAGGACCCTGAGAGAGCGGACGCTGTATGTTCTTGATGTGGTAGATAGGATAGCTCACGCGGGTGTTCTCGGTCACGCTCTTGTCGGCAAAGTCGATCTTGCCGTCTTTGTCGACGGTCACATTCTCGAGCAGAGCGTCGCGAGTGATAGCGCCATAGATGTCGGGCTCAGCTTCCTTGTCCAGGTTGATCACCTTGGCATAGCAGCCGCCCTCGAGGTTGAACACGCCCTCGTCGTCCCATCCGTGCTCGTCGTCGCCAATGAGCTTGCGCTTGGGGTCGGTCGACAGTGTGGTCTTGCCCGTGCCCGACAGGCCGAAGAAGATAGCCGTGTTCTCGCCGTTCATGTCGGTGTTGGCCGAGCAGTGCATCGAAGCAATGCCCTTGAGAGGCAAGAAGTAGTTCTGCATCGAGAACATACCCTTCTTCATCTCGCCGCCATACCAGGTGTTGATGATCACCTGCTCTTTGGTCGACACGTTGAACACAACTGCAGTCTCGCTGTGAAGTCCCAGCTCTTTCCAGTTGGTCACCTTGCCCTTAGAAGCGTTGTAGACAATGAAGTCGGGCTCCTGGTCAAACTCCTCCTCGTTTTGAGGACGGATAAACATGTTGGTCACAAAGTGAGCCTGCCATGCCACTTCCATGATGAAACGCACTTTCATGCGCGTGTCCTTGTGCGTGCCGCAGAAACCGTCAACCACATAGAGCTTCTTGTTGCTCAGCTCCTTCTTGGCGATCTCCTTCACAGCAGCCCAAGTCTCCTTGCTGGCACGGTGGTTGTCGTTGTGATAGCCCTCGCTGTCCCACCACACGGTGTTGTGAGAGTTCTCGTCGTCTACAATGAATTTATCTTTAGGTGAACGGCCGGTGAACTCACCAGTCATCACATTGATAGCGCCCAGTTCAGTTTCCTGACCTTTGTCATAGCCAGTCAAGCCTGGCTTAGTCTCCTCGTTAAACAGTACCTCATAAGTAGGGTTGTACAGAACCTCGGTAGTGCCCGTGATTCCGTATTTCTCTAAAACTGACTTGTCAAACTTTGCCATTTTTAATTGAAATTTAAGTTGTTAGATGTGTATGTTATTTACTAATTTTTTTTCTCGTCTATAATTTCGACTGCAAAATTACTCAATTATTTTTCCTTGCAACAATTTAATAAGGAAAAAATTCCATAATGTGCCAATATTATATTTTTTTAATGATTTCCCCACATTCTGAGCCATTCATGATACCATATAACAACTAAATAAAAAAAAGAGAGAGCACTCGTGAGGAATGTGTCCTCGCTTTGTGCTCTCTCCACTTGTAAGGGGCGGTTACCTACTCTCCCACTTTCGCAGTACCATCGGCGTGACGAGGCTTAACTTCTCTGTTC
>Ga0256404_1009465_pt1 | contig 13950 bp, 9 predicted proteins | sample RumenRJG_01DNA_FD_185990 | JGI IMG/M metagenome (GOLD analysis project Ga0256404, IMG submission 185990) | Bovine rumen microbial communities from Lethbridge, Alberta, Canada - RJG_01 | ecosystem: Host-associated > Mammals > Digestive system > Stomach > Rumen | place: Canada: Alberta | collected...
CGGGATGGACGTTATCCGCGAGCAATGCGGCGTTGCGGCGGCTTCCGAAACGGAAAACGAACCGCAGCGGCTCGTTTCAAGCGGATATAAGCGGCAGCGCGATTTCGATAAGCGGCAGAAAACCGAGATTCTGCTCGCCGCATGCATGCTCGCATCAAAGGAAGCGCGCGCGAAGATAATTCAGCTTTCGGGCTACTCAAAGGCGCTTTTCACCGATTCGGGGCTTGCGGAGCTGACGGAAAAGCTGAAAGAGGCCGATAAGAAAAACGAAAAAGATGATATAAGGCTGATCCTTTCGGAGCTTGAGGAACGCTCCTCGGAAGCGGCGGGAAGCGCGGCAGCGCAGGCGGATGAGATCGAAAACCCCGTTGAGATGGCTCGGGAGTGCATCCGCGCACTCGAGCTTGAAAACAGCGAATCGCGGCTTCTTCAGCTCTCCGAGCGCGTAAAAAACGAAACCGACCCGCAAAAACGCACCGAGCTTATAAGGGAGCAGTCGGAGCTTTTGATAGAGATAAGGCGGCTCAAGATGAGCTGAGAAGCGCGGCGCGAAGGCGCGGCGAAAAAGTTTTACCAAAGTATAAAACCCAAGGAGGTACATATATGGCTAACGAAGAAAGACGCAACCCGATGCACAAGGTGGACGAGCTTATCGAGCGCGGCAAGGACAAGGGCGAGCTGACCTATAAGGAGGTTATCGACACGCTCGGCAGCGATCTTCTCGAGCTGGACGTTGAGCAGATGGAAACCGTTTACGACCGCTTTGAGGATGCAAATATCGACGTTGTTGAAGAGGTCGATCCCGTGGAGATCGCGGCGGAGGAAACCGTTGAGATAACCGCGAAGATGGCGGCTTCCGAGGGCATCTCGATAGACGATCCCGTTCGTATGTACCTCAAGGATATCGGCAAGGTTCCCCTTCTTTCCGAACCCGAGGAGAAGGAGATCGCCCAGCGCATGGCGGATGGCGACGAGGAAGCCAAGCAGCAGCTCACCGAAGCAAACCTGCGCCTCGTTGTTTCCGTTGCAAAGCGCTACGTCGGCAGGGGAATGCAGTTCCTCGACCTCATCCAGGAGGGCAACCTCGGCCTTATCAAGGCGGTGGATAAGTTCGATTATCAGAAGGGCTATAAGTTCTCAACTTATGCAACATGGTGGATCCGTCAGGCGATAACCCGCGCGATCGCGGATCAGGCGCGCACTATCCGCATCCCCGTTCACATGGTCGAAACCATCAATAAGCTCGTTCGCGTGAATCGCCAGCTTCTTCAGGAGCTCGGAAGAGAGCCCAGACCCGACGAGATCGCCGAGGAGATGGGTTACAGCGAGGAGAAGGTGCGCGAGATAATCAAAATAGCGCAGGAGCCCGTTTCCCTCGAAACCCCGATCGGCGAGGAGGAGGACAGCCACCTTGGCGACTTTATCCCCGACGACGACGCCCCCGCGCCGGACAGCATGGCCACCCACGCAATGCTCCAAAAGCAGCTCGCCGAGGTGCTCAATACGCTCACCCCGCGTGAAGCGCGCGTTTTGAGGCTCCGCTACGGTCTTATCGACGGCAGAAACCGCACCCTTGAGGACGTTGGCAAGGAGTTCAACGTCACCCGCGAGCGCATCCGCCAGATCGAAGCCAAGGCGCTCCGTAAGCTCAAGCACCCCTCCAGGAGCAAGAGGCTGAAGGATTATATCGAGTAAGCCTTTATTAAATAAAAACAGAATAACGCAGATACTATCCGCGCCCCGAAGAAAAAGGGGCGCGGTTTGGCGTTTTTTGCGGCAAAATGTCAAGAAAAGTTCACAATAAAACTAATATTAGGTATTGACAAAATAGCGGGGGGGGGGGTATACTGTATACACATTTCTTATATTGAGGAGGGAAAACAAATGAAAAAACAGCACAAGGCCGCTATTTCCTTTGCCATTGCGCTTATTTTTGCGCTTGTAAGTCTGCCCGTTTCGGCTCTTCCGCGCTTTGAAGCGAAGGCGGAAATCACCCCCGCTTGGACAGTGCCCGAAGGGTATAATGTCAACGACTACACCAAATGCGTTGAGTTTCTTGAACAGACCGATGAAAACGGCGTTAAGAACGGCGAAAAGATCAGCGCAAGCTATGATCCGAATGATCCCGAAACTTGGAGAAGCGCTTATATGGACTGCGACTTTGAGTGGATTGAATATAATAATGTGAAGAGCATCTGTCGGATAAAAATTGCCGGCTTTGACCTTTGCGGAAGTCTTGACTTATCCGGCTGCGCCTTGCTTCACTATCTGAGCTGCGGAGGGAATAACTTGACCGAGCTGGATGTAACCGGCTGCAGCATACTCAGTGATTTGTGGTGCTCCGAAAACAACATAACCGAGCTGGATGTAACGCAGAACATTTGGCTTAGTGAGTTGGAATGCCTGTCAAACAATCTGACTGAGCTGGATCTGAGCAATAATAGCTTGCTTGCTTACGATCGTATCCTTACAGATGGAAATGGGTTTGTCGGTTATGTTTTTGCTGATTATTATTCTGATTATTATTCTGATTATGATGGATACATATTGGCCTGTCCCATGAACGACGCAAGCTTTGAGGGCTTCTATGATGAAAGCGGCGAGCTCATTTCCGAGGGCGAATTGAGCTATTATGGTGAGTATCCTTATGAGGCGTATAGATACAGCTTTGAAGGCAAACACACCGGCACGGTTATCGCCCGCTTCTCCGGCGGGGAGCAGCCGATGCCGTATAACGCGCATGATCTTGAAAAATGCCGCAATTTCCTCGAACAGACCGATGAAAACGGCGTTAAGAACGGCAAGCGTATAAATCCCCGCTATAACCCGAACGATCCCGACACATGGTTTGATGAGATTAGTGGCGAACCTTGCTTCTATTGGGAAGAGGCGAACGATGAGCTTATGCTTAACATAGCTTATCTGAATGGCTATGGCTTTTCGGGAAAGCTGGATATGTCCGGCTGCACCGAGCTTTATACTCTGGAATGCGATGAAAATAATCTTACCGAGCTGGATGTAACGGGCTGCGCTGCGCTTGAAGCTCTGTCCTGCGGAGAAAATGAGCTTGCCAAGCTGGATATAACGGACTGTCCGTCGCTTATGTGGCTGCACTGCCATAACAACCAACTTACAGAGCTGGATCTAACGGGCTGCCCCGCGCTTATTGTTTTGGAATGTTCCGAAAACAGCCTTACCGAGCTGGATGTAACTGTCTGCCCCGCGCTTGAATGTATGGAATGCTCCGGAAACAGCCTTACCGAGCTGGACCTCAGCAATAATCCGAGGATTGATTACGATCATATTCGCGCCGAGGGCAACGGCTTTGTAGGCTATGGCTCTTTCTGGTATTTCGAAGATTCATCTGATAGCGGTGAAGAATACCGCTACAGAATCTATGCATTCCCCATGAGCGGCGCAGAGTTTGAGGGTTTCTACGATGAAAACGGTGCGCTTGTTTCCGAGGGAGAATCGCACGGAGATTATTATAGTTATACTTTTAGGGATGAAAGTCATGGGTTTAATTATTATTATGACGAACCCCTCAACGGGACCATCATCGCCCGCTTCTCAGGCGGGGAGTTGCCGTACAACGCGCATGATTTTGAAAAATGCCGCAATTTCCTTGAGCAGACGGATGATCACGGCTATACGAACGGCGAGCATATAAATCCCTACTATAACCCGGACGATCCCGATACATGGCGCTTTTACGAAGGTGAACTCTGCTTCAATTGGATAGCTGTGAACGGTGAACTTAGGCTAAAAGCCGTGAATCTGAATGGCTGTTTCGTTTGGGGAACGCTGAACTTGTCCGACTGCACCGAGCTGACCTCTCTTTTAGTCAGCAACAACAGGCTTACCGATTTGGATGTTAGAGGCTGCACCAAGCTTGAAACCGTTAACTGCGAGAATAACAACATATCGATGATATGGATCGATTCGTTCTCAACGCTTAAGGAGTTGGATTGCTCCGATAACGAGATCGACACGATCAACCTGTTCGGCTGCTCCGCGCTTGAGAAGCTGGACTGCTCGAATAATAATTATATCGCAAGGCTTTACGTTAGCGACAGCCCCCTGCTTAAAACGCTTGAGTGCTATTCAAACAACCTTATCATGCTGGATGTAACGGGCTGCTCCTCGCTTGAGGCGCTGAACTGTGCGGGCAACCACCTAACATTTATCGATGGTATTTCGGATTGCACCGCGCTTAAAACTCTGAATTGTTCCAACAACGAGTTTTCCGAGCTGAACGTATCTAATCGTTCGCTTGAGAAGCTTGATGTTAGCTCTTGCACCGCGCTTAAGAATTTGGACTGCTCCTACAACAACCTGATCGAGCTGGACGTAACGCAGAATACCGAGCTGGAGGTGCTGAATTGCGGTAGCAACAATCTGACCGAGTTGGATGTAACAGGCTGCACCGCGCTTGAGTATCTGTTTTGCCGATACAACGCTCTTACAGAGTTGAATGTAACGCAGAATCCAGCGCTTAAGAATTTAGACTGCTCATACAACAACCTGATCGAGCTGGACGTAACGCAGAATACCGAGCTGGAGGTGCTGAATTGCGCTAGCAACAACCTGCCCGAGCTGGATGTAACGCAGAATACTGCGCTTAGGGAGCTAAACTGCCACTTCAACAACCTGACCGAGCTGGACATAACGGGCTGCACCGCGCTTGAGTATCTGCGCTGCTACTCTAACCGCCTAACCGAGCTGGATGTATCCGGCTGCGCCAATCTTTTGTGGCTGAACTGCCACTCAAACAACTTTAGCGAGCTGGACATAACGCAGAATACCGCGCTTGTGTATCTGAGCTGCGCCTCCAACCGCCTAACCGAGCTGGATGTATCCAACAATACCAAGCTTTTGATGATGATCTGCTCCTCCAACAACCTAACCGAGCTGGACGTATCGGGCTGCACCGCGCTTGATGTGCTGTACTGCCACTCCAACAACCTGACCGAGCTGGATGTAACGGGCTGCACCGCGCTTGATGTGCTGTGCTGCTCCTCCAACAACCTGACCGAGCTGGATGTAACGGAATGTACCGCGCTTGTGCATTTGGAATGCAACTTCAACAGACTTGCTGAGCTGGACATAATGCAGAATACCGCGCTTGAGTATTTGGACTGTAGCTTCAACAACCTTACCGAGCTGGATGTAACGCAGAATACTGCGCTTGTGCATCTGGAATGCAACTTCAACAGACTTGCTGAGCTGGATGTAACGCAGAATACCGAGCTTGTATCTTTGTGTTGCAGCGGAAACAACCTTACCGAGCTGGATGTACAGCAGAATTCTGCGCTGGAGGAGTTGTCCTGTTACTCTAATAACCTGATAGAGCTGAACCTTAGCAATAATCAGGTGCTTGCTTACGATCATATCCGCGCCGAAGGCAACGGTTTTATTGGATGTTATTATTATGATTATGATATTAATCTTATGTATGTTGGTTATAGATGCCTCTATGCTCACCCTGTATACGGCGCAAGCTTTGAGGGCTTCTATGATGAAACAGGCGCTCTTATTTCCGAGGGAGAATGGAGCGACTACTATGAAGCATATATCTACGAGTTTGAAGGTTACCCAACCGGCACAATAATCGCCCGCTTCTCCGGCGGATTCACCGCAGGCGACATTGATGGCGACGGTACGGTTTCGATGAACGATGCTCTAACAACTATGCGTATTTCGATGGGAGCGATGGACGGCAGCAGCCTGAATACCGATGCCGCCGATATGGACGGCAACGGCAGCATCAGCCTTGCGGATGCGATATTGATTCTGCGCACGGCGATGGGGCTTAGCTGAATAAAGGCAAGCCCCATGCAAAAACGAACCTTAACACACAAAAACCAAACCTTTTCCGCCGCAAGGCGATAGGATAAAAACCCGAGGAGGATAATTCTGATGAAAAAGTATCTCGTAACCGGTCTTGCCGCGCTTATGGCAGCGGCAGCCCTCGCAACACCCGCCTGCAAGAAGCAGCCCGACCCCAATGACGTTATAAACGACGTTATTTCTTCCATGCTTCCTTCGCAGAACTCGCCCGCTCCCAAGGATGAGGCAACGCCCGCTCCGCAGACTGAGGCAACGCAGCCCCCTGCTCAGCAGGAGCAGCGCGAAAAGAGCTATGAAACCGCCGCGCGTGAATTCGTTGAGGCGATCATGAAGAAGGATTGGGATTCCGCGCTTGCTTCGATGAAGCTTGGCGAGGGTTCCTTCGTTACCCCCGAGGATATCTCGTGGTACTTCCCGCGCAGCAGCTTCAAGGCGCTTGCGGAGCTGGAGGAGAACTCCACCTGCAAGGTTAGCAGCAGCTCCGGCGGCAGCGATTATCAGAGCGTTCAGATCAGCGTTGCCGAGCAGGGCGGCTATTCCGAAACCGTCAAGGTGTCCATGAAAATGAATAAGGATAACGAATGGTGCGTGGATGCAAGCGAATTTGTGAACACGAATTACACCTTCCGCGCTCCCGGCGGCAAAACCAAGGTCGAGGTCAACGGCAAGGAGCTTGGCAAGGAGCTTATCTCGAATAAAAATGCAGGCGCCTCCGCACTTAGATATGAATACACCCTGCCGATAGTCGGAAAGAGGGATATCGATGTTCGCGTATACAGCGATAATTTTGATTTCACCAAGACCCTTACCCCCAAATCGCGCAATGAAGCCGATGCTTCGAGCGATTTTGTCGATGTTGAGCTCGATGATCCTCAGAGCATTTGCACGGCGTTCGAGCATATTTGGAACGATGCAAAGACTATCCACGATACCGAAGGAGCAACTATTTCCGACCTCTATCCGCTTCTTGTTTCCGATGCGGACAGCGCGCTTGCGGAGCTGCTTTGGGAGAAGTACAATAAGAATGCCAGTGGTTCTGCCTACATTGATCAACTCTCTCAGTGTACCTTTGATGGATCAAAGGATTCGCAGTGGCTTACCGACAATATTGCATTGGTGAATATTAAGTATACGATCCGCTATTACGATGTTTTGAGCTTTACCAGAGATGGAAAGGGTCAAGTGCACCTTGCGTTTGAAGATGGCGAGTGGAAGCTTTACGATATGGTCGATCAGAAAATCTGGTCTAGATAAAACAGAGCAAAAACGGACAATTTTCGGCTTTCTGCCGAACCTAATCAACCGAATAGCTAACGCGGCGCGTTGCCACCCTTTGCGGCGGTCACGCGCCGCGCTTGCATTAGCCGAAGGCGGCATAATTTTGCTTCATAAGCGAAGCGGCTTCATTTGACCTCACTTCCCATCCGGAAAGCTTGTAAAGCTGCCCCTTTCCACCTCGGGCAGACCGTACTTTCCCTTCGCATCAGAAATCGCGTTCACCATAAAAACGATGTTCCTTGCAAGGTTGCGCATCGTTTGCAGCCCTTCCTTATCCTTGCGGACATCCTCGGCGGTGAAGCCGTGAACCATATTCCAGTAGGTGCTTGAAGCAACCGGCATTCCGCTGATGGTGAAATACTTATTCAGCGCATCGAATGAAGCGGTGTTGCCGCCGCGCCTTGCGCTCACTACGCTTGCTCCCACCTTCATATGCTTTGAAAAATGCGTGCTGTAAAAGAGCCTGTCGAGGAAGGAAAGAAGAGTGCCGTTCGGCGAAGCGAAGTACACGGGGCTTCCGACCACCAGCGCATCCGCCTGCTCGAACTTCGGCGCGATCTCGTTCACCTCGTCATTAAAAACGCATTTGCCTGTTTCGCCGCATTTATTGCAGGATATGCAGCCGCGGACGGCCTTGCTTCCGATTTGCACAAGCTCGCACTCCATGCCTGCCGCTTCAAAAATGCGCATCATCTCCGAAAGCGCCTCCGCAGTGCAGCCGTCCTTATGCGGGCTTCCGTTTATCAAAAGAACCTTTTTCATATATGCCTCCTTGCCGTTTGCGGCCTGTTTTTCCATATTATACTTTATTATGCTCGATCGGTCAATCAAAGCGCCATGCAAAACCTTGCTTTTTTCGCGCCGCTATTGTATTCTTCGCGCCTTTGTGGTATCATTCTTCGGGCGCGAAGATCGGTTTTTTTGCGCTATGAATAAACTGCTTTGAGGAAAATATGCTTTACCTTATTCTTGCGGTGCTCGCAAGCTCCGCCGTTTCGATAATAATGCGCCATGGCGAGGGCAGAGTTAAAAACAGCTTCGCCATGTTTATGGCAAATTATTTCGTTTGCAGCGCCATCGCGCTTTTCTTCGTGCTTTCGGGGGATAAGCCCGTTTCAAGCGAGGGCTTCCCATTTGCGCTGCTGCTCGGGGCGTTCGCAGGCGTGATGTATCTCGTTTGCTTCGTATTTTTAAAGTACAATATAACGCGAAACGGCGTTATACTCGCCTCGGTGTTTATGAAGCTCGGCGTGATAATACCGCTTCTGATCGCTATAATCTTCTTCGGGGAAAGCCCGAGCGCGCTGCAGATAATCGGCTTCATCATCGCCGCCGCCGCGATAATCATAATCTATTTTGAAAAGGATGCGGAGAAGAAAAAGCGCAAAGGGCTAAGTTCGGCGGCACTTCTGATCCTTTTATTCATCATCGGCGGGCTCACGAACTCGCTTGCGAATATCTATGAAAAGCTCGGCCCTGCGCAGTTCAAGAACCATTATATGTTCTTCACCTTCTTCGCGGCGTTCCTTATAAGCACCGCGATAACGCTTGTTAAAAAGCGCGGCGTGCATAAATACGACCTGATCTACGGCGCGGCGATCGGCGTTCCGAACTATTTTGCAACGAGGCTTCTCATTCTCTCGCTCTCGTCCGTGCCCGCGGTCATAGTTTACCCCGTCTATAACGTTGGCGCGATAGTGCTGATCGGTCTTGCGGGAATGTTCATCTTCCGCGAAAGCGTCAAGGGCAGAAGGCTTATCGGGTATCTTATGATAATCGCCTCGCTGGTGCTTTTGAATATTTGAGAGAAGATAAGCCCGCTGTTTCGCTTTTTTAGTGTTTTAACCCTCGAAAAAGCAAGTTCTACCGAAATTCGACCGTGCTTTTATTGACTTGAACCTGCGCTCATGCTATAGTTTTTATGAAATTATGATTTGAGGTGCATAGTTTGGACAAGAAGTATGCGATAGGCAATTTTATCTGCGAGCTTCGCCAGCAAAAGGGATGGACACAGAAGGAGCTTGGCGAGCTTTTGGGCGTAACGAACAAGGCGGTTTCAAAATGGGAAACGGGCGCTGCGCTGCCGAGGGTAGAATATCTTCAGCAGCTTGCCGTAGTTCTCGGCTGCAAGCAGGAGGAGCTGTTTCTCGGCAGGCGCATAGCCGAGGGCGAGGGGCGCGAGCCCGTGGATACGCGTGCGCTTGAGGAGAGCTACCTTTCCGTTGTTCAGCGCTGCGATTGCTGCAAGCATGAGTCGAAAACTATATTCTGGGAAACGCTCGATGAAAACAGAGAGCGGATTGAAACCTGCAAAAAATGCGGAGCGACCATAAGAAAACGCTCCGGATCTTATGCGCTCCAGTTTTTTTCAATGCTCATAATAAATGCGGTTTTTCGATTTATCACAGATGGCTGGGCCGATCGGATCACTCGAGGTATGCTTGCGAGATACTTTCCGAGCGCGGCCGAAGCGCAGGCGCACAGCATCATGCTCGAATACTTCCCGAATGCGGTAACATGTGCCCGGTATGCAAGGGTATTGATTCTAATTACTGCGCTTGCGGCAGCCGGTATTGTGTTTTATCTGTTCAATCGTTTTATTCTGAAAAAGATATTTAAGTACAAGGTCGTTCGTTATCCTCATGCCGAGGACGGCAAGATAGTTTTTTGAAGTCCGTCTTTTCAAGCTGCAAAATATCGATCGCTGAGGTAAAGCGTGTTCCCTCAAATAAAGCATTTACCGCAAATTAAAAGCACCCGAGCGGATCGGATGCTTTTTTGCTTGAAAAAACGTTTAAACTTATTTACTGCTCCCCGCCGAACGGAAGCGCGGGGGAGACGTTTTCCGCCATTTCACGAAGCTCCGCACCGTGGCGGAAGATAACGGAAACCACAAGGAACGCGATGCCGGGCGCAAGATTGCTGCCAATGCTGAAGTCGGTTTTAAGGATGATCGCTGCGGCGATAGCCTGAGCGAGTGCGATCGCAAGGCTGACTATGCCGAGCGTTCTAAGCTCGTTCGCACCGGCGAAGGTGAAGGGCGTGCCCGCTTCGATAACGCGCTTGAAGTATCTGTATGCAAGGAATGCGACCACAGCGGACCCGATGAGCACGATCAAGGCGCAGATCAGCAAGGATTGCATCATTGGAGCGATCTTATCGGGAGTCAAATCGCCGAAAACGGATATGAACTCCTCGCGTTGGGCTGCGCTCAAGGTCTCGATAAAAGTATTCCAGTTGTCACCCTTAAAGAGAAAATCGTTGAGCTTGGGGATAACTGCGAGCGAAATGGCGCAAGCAACCGTTGAAATGATGAGCAAAACAAATACTATCATGCTCAGGACCTTTGCGATCTTGGTGAGCGTTATGATGGTATTCAGACTTTTTGAATCGTTCATTATTTCATCCTCCTTGATTCAATGAAGCCATTGTATCATAATTTAATGCTTTACGCAATCTCAAACACCGCGGTAAAGCTCGTTCCGTCCTTTTCGCTGCTCTTTACCTCGATATCCGCGCCTATAAGCTCGGCGCGTTTTTTCATTATCGGAAGCCCGAGCCCGTGCCCGCCCTCGGTGCGCGCCTTGTCGCCCCGATAAAAGCGCTCGAAGATATGCGCAAGATCGCTCTCCGTGATGAAGCTGCCTCGGTTGTGGACGGTCAGAAGCGCCTTTTTGCGCGATCTTGTTAGCGTTATCTCCACCCTGCCGCCCACGGGCTCGTATTTTATCGCGTTGTCGATAAGACCGCTGATGATCTGCTCCACAAGTGACGTTTCCCCGAGCACCGTAATGCCCTCGGGAATATCGGATCCAAGCTCGATGCCCTTGTCGTAGGCGAGGGATTCGAGCTGGAGTATGCACTTTTCAGCAGCCTGAGAAAGCTCCACGGGATGCTTCCTGATCTTCTTTTTGCCCTCAAGCGAGGAAAGCTCGAGCATGCTGTTCACAAGCCCCATCATGTTCTTTGCCGCAGCATCGGTGCTGTCAACCCATTGAAGCTGCTCCGATACGGTCGAATCCGAGTTTGCGCGCAGTATGCTGTTGTTTGCAAGCACCACCGTAACGGGGGTCTTGAGATCGTGCGAAAGATCGGCAACGAACTGCCGCTCCATCTCCACAGCCTCCTCCATCGGCTTTGCCGCAAGCTTTGAAAGACGGCGGCTGACGAAATAGAAGAGTACCATTGCCGCCGCAAACACGCCAAGAAGGCTGAGCGCATTGTTCGCCGTTCGCGAAAGAATGAACGAGGTGTCCGCAAGCGCGATCTTGTAAACCGATGAGTTAATGCGCTCGTAACGGTAGATAAGGCCGTACTTTCGCAGCGTTCCGTAGCCTTCCTTCTTACCGATCATCTCGCTCACTGCGGCATTGATCCTGTCCGCATCGTCGGCAAGCTCGCTGTTCAGCAGCGTGAGCTCGTTGTTTTCAATGTCGTAAAACACCAATTCAACGCCCTCTGCATTGAGGAACGTGTGCCTGGGTTCGCGCTGCTCAAACTCTTCGTCCGGAGGGGGCGGAGGAGGCATACCTCCGGGCTTTCCGTTGGGGTCTGGGCCGTGATCGGGGCCGCCGGGGGGACGCAGACCCAAATAATGTTCACCCCAGGGCTCGATAACAAGGCGCATCGTGTTTTCAAGCTCTTTTTTTACGCGCCTGTGCATGTATATGCCGAGAAGAACGAAAAGGATAAGCAGTATTATGCCGATAAGCGCCATTGTGAAGGCAACGAAGCGGCGGCGGTATTCGTTCATTCACCCACCTCCAAACGGTAGCCGATCTTCTGGATCTTCTTGATGGTAACGTTCGATTTTAGGTATTTCAGCTTCTTTCTTATGAAGGAGATATAGACCTCCACGTTGTTGTCCGTGGCCTCGGAGTCCATGCCCCATGCGTTGTTGATAAGCGTTTCGGTAGGCACGGTCATGGTGGGGTTGGAAAGGAAGGTTCGCACCACCTCGAATTCCTTGTGGCTTAGCTGAACGGATTCATGCTCGCGCTTCAGCATGGCGGATTGAAGATTGAGCGAGAGATCGGAGTATTTGACCTCGTTCACCATCACCTCGCCGCGCCGCCTCGTCAGAGCGCCCACCCTTGCGAGCAGCTCGTCGGTGTCGAAGGGCTTGGTCATGTAGTCGTCCGCGCCCTTGTTTAGCCCGCTCACCTTATCGGCGGTGGCGGTGCGCGCAGTAAGCATGAGTATGGGGGTGTTTACGCCGTCCTTCCTCAAAATGCGAACAACCTCGAAGCCGTCGAGCTTGGGCAGCATAACGTCGAGTATTATAAGGTTGTATTCCACGCCCTTGGCGTAGTCGATCGCGGACAGCCCATCATGCACGGTGTCCACAAAAAACCCATGCTGCTCAAGTATTTTTTTGATAGCCCTCGCAAGCGAAAGCTCATCCTCAACGACCAAGATCTGCATTTTTCTTCCTTTCGCGGGCGGTTTGCGCGCCCTTGCATCTTATTATACCATAAAGTATAATTGAAAAGCTGAAAACAAACTTAAAAAAGATTTGCGATTTTAAAAATTTTTTAAGCTTTATTCGTATAATATGGATCATGGACGGAGGAAACGCGCACGGCCGCCGTTCAAATAAGAAAGATCAATGGAGGAACACAAGATGAAAACAGCAAAGCTTTTTCGAAGAGCGCTTGCGGTAATGCTCTCCCTCGCAATTGCGGCAGTACCGTTTATCACTCAAAAAGCAAGCGCGCAAACTGCGCCGCAGGCCGATATGAGCGGCGCAACAGTGATCGACTTCTCAGAAAGCGGGATAGAGCTTACCGTGGGCAAATACGCGGGCTGTTCCGTTGAAGCAAACTTGGTCAATATCGATCAGGCCGGCACCTACGTGCTGCGCGGCGAAAGTGCCGATGCATCGGTAAAGGTCAAGAAGGACACCAAGGGCGTTGTGCTCGTGCTCGACGGCCTTACTCTTGCAAGCGAGAACACCTCGCCGATACTCTGCGGCAAGACCACCGAGGTAACGATCATCGTTTCTGCAGGCACGGTGAACACCCTGTCCGACACCGAGCAAAACAACAGTGAGACCAATACCGACAATCTCGATGCGGAGAACGCGGTCATCAAATGTAAGGACGGCTCAAACGTTGTTATCGAGGGCGAGGGCACGCTGAACATCAACGCAAACGGCAAGAACGGCATCAAGGGCGGCTTGAGCACCGAGCTTGAGGGCGAATCGAGCCTCACGGTGCGTGAGCTGATGCTCAATATCAAGGCGAACGTCAACGATGCGCTTAAAGCGGACACTCTGCTGAACGTGGAGAGCGGCAATATCACGATTGAAGCTGCCGACGATGCGTTAAAATCCGACTACACCCTGAATATCGGCACCGAGAACGGAGAGGGGCCGAATATCAATATCGTTTCGAGCAATGAAGGTATAGAGGCGGCAACGCTGAACGTATACTCCGGCAATATAACCGTCAACTCTATCGATGACGGTATCAACGTTGCAAACGGCGATCTGATGGGATACAGCTTTGAATGCAATTTCTACGGCGGCAAGGTCGTTATCAACACCACCACCGGCGACGGCATCGACTCAAACGGCAAGATCAACTTCGCAGGCACCGATCTTGAGGTGTACTCGAGCACAAGGCACGATAATTCACCGTTCGATGCGGACGGCGTTATCAGCCTTTCGGGCGGCACCGTGTTCGGGATCGGCATGCCCGGCATGGGCAGTCTGCCCTCAAGCGTTGAGCAGGCCTATGTTTACTTCGGCCGCGGCGGCATGGGTCCGGGTGGTCCCGGAGGTCCCGGTGGTCCTGGTGGTCCCGGTGGTCCCGGAGGTCC
>Ga0256404_1009466_pt1 | contig 13949 bp, 11 predicted proteins | sample RumenRJG_01DNA_FD_185990 | JGI IMG/M metagenome (GOLD analysis project Ga0256404, IMG submission 185990) | Bovine rumen microbial communities from Lethbridge, Alberta, Canada - RJG_01 | ecosystem: Host-associated > Mammals > Digestive system > Stomach > Rumen | place: Canada: Alberta | collected...
GGTTCACCTTGAAACCGAGTTGGTAGGTATCGCTGATTTCGCCCTTGGAAACGTTGATTTTCAGGATGCCAAACCCCGTGGAAATATAGGCGAACTGGTCGTAATTATAGATGTCGTTCACGGTTTTGTCGCCCGTCACCGATTTCATATAGTATTCGGGCATATTCGTGCAGTTTCCGTTGGGTTCGAGCAGGTCGATGTTCTTGTTTTCATAGACGACGACAAGCCGTTTCGCCTTCTGGTTCCACGCGATATGGGCAATCGAGCAGTCGCTCAGCGCATCCATTTTACTAAAAGTTCGGACGCTGTGGTCTTGCGTGTTGTAGAGATAGAGATTCTTACTGGCGAGCACGAAAAGTTCGTGGCCGGCCTGCTCGATTTCGGTGATATGAGTGTATGCCAAATAGGCCTTCCACGAACCGATGCTGGCGGCTTGAATCGCGGTTGTAGCCAGAAAAATGGCGAATGAAACAAGAATTTTCTTCATTTTTTTTATTTTTTAAAATAATCAGCCAACTTCGCGACCGCTCTCGCTCGATGCGAAATCGTGTTTTTGATGTCGGCACCGAGTTCGGCAAACGACTGGTCGTAGCCGTCGGGCACGAAAATCGGGTCGTAGCCAAAGCCTTCCTCGCCGCTTTTCTCGTGGGCGATGCGACCTTCGACGATGCCCTCGAAGAGTTTGGCGACCTTGTTTCCGTTGCCGTCCGACTCTAATAACGCGATAACGGTACGAAATCGTGCCTTGCGATTGTTATTATTTCCTAATTTCCGCAATAATTTCTGCATATTGGCCTCGCTATCGTGACTTTCTGAGCCGTTGCCGTCGAGAGCGGCATAGCGGGCACTGTGAACACCAGGTTCGCCACCGAGTGCATCGACTTCCAAGCCCGTGTCGTCGGCAAAGCAGTCGTAGCCGTATTTTTCAGCGATGAATTGTGCTTTTTGAAGGGCATTTTCCTGCAATGTGTCATGGTCTTCGGGAATGTCGTCGTGGCAACCGATATCGTTGAGCGACAATACCTCGAATTTATCGCCGAGAATCTGCCGAATTTCCTCCAATTTATGCTGGTTGTTGGTCGCAAAAACTATTTTCATCATCTTCAATGTTTCAATGTTCAATCTTCAATCTTCAATGTTTAATGTTCAATCTTCAATCTTCAATGTTTAATCTGGTCAAATCCTTCGCCATAGACACCGATGACAGCACTTTGCGACACGAAAGCCCTCGGGTCGATGTTCTTGATGATGCGGAAAATGGCGGGACTCTCGTTTTTCTTCGCCAAAATACACAGCACGTTGCGCTTCTGACCCGTGTACCAACCGTGTCCGTCGAGAATCGTCACGCCGTGTTCCATCTTCGTACCGATTTCGTCGGCGATTTCCTTCCATTTTTCCGAGAAAATCAGGAACTGGACGCTGCTTCGCTGGCGGTTATAGACGTAGTCAAGCATAAAATTCTCGATGATCATCGTGCAGAAGCCGAACACGACCATATAAAGCCTTTCAAGCATCGTGCCGAACTGCGGAATGAACAAACAACTGCCGATGACGACGAAATCGACGAACACCAGCACCATTCCGAGCGACATATTGTAGTATTTGTTCACCGATGCGGCAATGATGTCGCTACCGCCCGTCGAACCGTTGTTCACGAAAATCAGTCCCATCGCCGAACCCGTGAGCATACAGCCGATGATGAGCGACATAAAATCCTGTCCTTCGCCGAGGATTTTCACCATTTCGCCCGCCTCGTCGCGTGGCACAAATTCCTTCATCAAACCGAGCAGGAAGGTCAGCACGATGATGGCGTAGATGGTTTTCATCAGGAATTTCCAGCCGAGAATCTTCAATCCGACCAACAACAGCGCAGCATTCACGAGGAAATAGGTGTATTGGTTCGGAATTTGCGTTGCATACTGCGTGATGGCAGCGATACCAGCCACGCCACCCGTCACGATTTCGTAAGGCATCAGGAAAAACGTGAAGCCAAACGCATACATCACAAGGCCGAAAGTGATGCCGAAATAGTCTTTCGACTCGGCCAACCAAATTTTTTTATCAATCGCCATGGCCATTTTTATTTCATTTTTTCATTCTTTCAATCATTTCTTCAACACCACATTCACCATTCGCTTCGGAACGATGATGACTTTCAGAACTTCTTGATTTTCAATGTATTTCGCAGTACGTTCGTCGGCGAAGACAGCCTTTTCGATGATGTCGTTGGCGGCATCGGCGGCAAATTCCATATCGAAACGGGTTTTTCCGTTGAACGCGACGCCCAGACGCACGCTGTTTTCGACCAAATACTCCTCGTTCCACTTAGGCCACGGGCTGTCGCAGACGCTTCCCTCGCCACCGAGCATTTCCCAGAGTTCCTCGGCGATGTGCGGTGCGAATGGCGCAATCAGCGTGACGAGTGTGCGCATCACTTCGCGGTTTTTACATTTCAGTTGCGAAAGTTCGTTCACGCAAATCATAAAGGCCGAAATCGAGGTGTTATACGAGAACATTTCGATGTCTTGCGTCACTTTTTTGATGAGTTTGTGCAGCGATTTGAGTTCGTCTTTCGTTGCCTCTTTATTCTCTGATTCCTCGACTCCTTGCACCAAATTCCAGAATTTCTTCAAGAATCGGTGGCAGCCGTCGATGCCGTTGGTGTCCCACGGTTTCGACTGCTCGACAGGACCGAGGAACATCTCGTAGAGGCGCAGTGTGTCGGCACCGTATTTCTCGACAATCATATCGGGATTGACCACGTTGAACATCGATTTCGACATTTTTTCAATCGCCCAACCGCATTTGTACTGGGTGGTAGGTGTTGGGTGTTGGGTGGTAGTCAATATGGAACCATCTTCCATCACAAAGGCAGCATCGGCATATTCGGGTCGCCACGCTCTGAAGGCTTCGATGTCGAGAATATCGTTTTGAACAATGTTTACATCGACGTGAATCGGGGTGACGTGATAATTGTCTTTTTGTCCAAAACTGACGAATTTTCCCTTGTCGGGGCCGTCGTTTTCGATGCGATACACAAAATTCGACCTTCCCTGAATCATTCCCTGGTTGATGAGCTTCTGGAACGGCTCTTCGACGCGACTCACACCCAAATCATAGAGGAATTTGTTCCAGAATCGGGCGTAAATCAGGTGACCGGTGGCATGCTCGGAACCGCCGACATACAAATCGACATTTTTCCAATATTCGGCAGCCTCGTCGGAAATCAACGCTTGGTCGTTTTTCGGGTCCATATAGCGCAGATAATACGCCGAACTACCTGCAAATCCAGGCATCGTGCAGAGTTCTAACGGAAAAACGGTCACGTTGTCGATGAGCGACTTATCGACCACCTCGTTCGTCTCCACGTTCCACGCCCATTTCTGTGCATTTCCGAGTGGCGGTTCACCCGTCGCCGTCGGTTGGTAGGTCTTCACTTCGGGCAGTTCGAGCGGCAGACATTCCTCGGGAATCATATAAGGCATTCCGTCCTTGTAATACACGGGGAACGGCTCGCCCCAATAGCGTTGGCGCGAAAAGATGGCGTCGCGCAGGCGATAATTCACTTTTACTTGGCCCAAACCCTTTTCGGTGACATATTCCTTCGTCTTCTGAATCGCCTCTTTTACGGTCAGACCGTTCAGCGAGAATTCTCCGTTGGAAGAATTGCACATTACGCCTTCTTTCGCGTCAAAACTCTCTTCCGAAACATCGGCACCCTCAATCAATGGGATAATCGGCAGGTTGAAATGCTTCGCGAAGGCATAGTCGCGACTGTCGTGGGCAGGAACGGCCATAATCGCGCCTGTTCCATAGCCTGCGAGCACGTATTCGGCAATCCAGATGGGAATTTCCTTGCCCGTGAGCGGATTGATGGCATACGAACCCGAGAAAACGCCCGTGACACGGTGGTCCATCTGACGCTCGCGCTCCGTGCGCTTTTTCACGTAGGCAAGGTATTCCTCGACCTCCTGTTTTTGTTCGGGTGTCGTAAGTTGGGCGACGAGTTCGCTTTCGGGTGCCAACACCATAAAGGTCACACCGAAAATCGTGTCGGCACGAGTGGTGAAAATGGTGAAGGCCTCCCCCGACCCCTCCAATTGGAGGGGAGAATTGTTTGAGGCCTCCCCCAGTTGGGGGAGGTTGGAGGGGGCTATTTTGAACTCCATTTCCGTACCCTCCGAGCGACCAATCCAGTTACGCTGCGTTTCCTTCAGCGATTCAGTCCAGTCGATGGTGTCGAGACCGTCGAGCAACCGCTGGGCGTAGGCCGACACGCGCAAACACCACTGCCGCATCTGCTTCTGTACGACGGGATAGCCACCGCGCACCGAAACGCCATCGACCACCTCGTCGTTGGCCAACACCGTGCCGAGTTCAGCACACCAGTTCACCATCGTTTCGCCGAGGTAGGCAATTCGGTGCTCCATCACCAATTCGCCCTGCGCCTTTTCGTCGGCAGGCCAAGTGCCTTCAGCCTTGAATTTTTCAATCAGTTTTTCGATGGGCTGTGCTTTCTGCAATTCCTCGTCGAAATACGAGTTATACATCTTCTGAAACGCCCACTGCGTCCATTTGTAGTAATCAGGTTCGCAAGTGCGCACCTCGCGGCTCCAGTCGAAGCAAAAACCGATTTTGTCCAACTGACTTCTGTATCTGTCGATGTTCTCGAACGTCGTTTTTTCGGGGTGCTGACCCGTCTGAATGGCATACTGCTCAGCCGGCAGTCCGTAGGCGTCGTAGCCCATCGGATTCAGCACGTTGAACCCCTGCTGACGCTTGAATCGCGCATAGATGTCGCTGGCGATGTAGCCCAACGGATGTCCCACGTGCAGTCCCGCTCCACTCGGATAGGGGAACATATTTAGAACGTAAAATTTCTTTTTCTCAGGGTCTTCCACGACGCGATAAGTCTGGTTTTCCACCCATCGCTGCTGCCATTTTTTCTCGATGTCTCTGAAATTATATTCCATAAAAAGCAAAATTTTAGAAAAAAATTCAAATAATTTAGGTGCAAAGGTACAAAAAAAATGCAGAAACATGGATAATTTCCTCTAAAAAGATGGAATTCGTAAATTTTTTCGTATTTTTGCAGCGTATTATGTGCAAATTTTAGTCATTTTAATCAGGAAAACGATATGAATAAACGAATGATGTTAGCCATTTTGATGGTTTTGGGAATGAGTCTCGAATTGAGTGCACAACTGCCCTCGGTGACCTTGAAGGACATCAACGGCAAGACCGTGCGCACCGATACGCTGTCGAACAACGGAAAACCGATGATTATCTCGTTTTTCGCGACATGGTGTAAGCCGTGCAACCGCGAACTCGATGCCATCAGCGAAGTTTATGAGGAATGGCAGCAGGAAACAGGCGTGAAACTCGTGGCAATTAGCATCGACCAAGCCCAGAACATCAACAAAGTAAAACCACTCGTCGATCAGCACGAATGGCCTTACGAAACGGTGTTGCTCGACCCGAATAGCGAACTAAAACGGCAGTTGGGCATCCAGATGATTCCCTACGTGCTCATCGTCGATGGCGAGGGGAAAATCGTCTATAAACACAACGGCTACACCGAGGGAGCCGAAGAAGAATTGATTGAAAAAGTCAGGGAATTGGTGGAGTAAATGATGAAAAAAGGTATTTTTATATTGTTTTCGGCGTTTTGCTGGACGACGGGAAGTCATGCCCAATCCGACAAAATCGTGGTATCGGGTAGCGTTCAGAGCGACGTTCTCATTCCGCAGAACGACGATGCCATCGGCACGGAAGAAACCAGCGACTGGGCACTGACGAACACCTATGTGGAAGCGGCTTTGCAAAGCAAATATGTCGATGCCGGAGCGCGTTTCGAGTTTCTGGAACATCCGTTGCCAGGCTTCGAAAAGGATTTCAAGGGTTGGGGCGTGCCGTATTTCTTCGTGAAAGGTCGTCCGGCGAAGAATCTCGAACTCACCGCCGGCCATTTCTACGAGCAATTCGGTTCGGGATTCGTTCTTCGTACCTACGAAGAGCGGTCGCTGGGCATCGACAACTCGCTGTTGGGCGGTCGGGTGGTCTATAAACCCGTCGAAGGTGTCCAGTTGAAGGCCGTCACGGGCCGACAGCGCCGTTATTGGTCGCACAACAAGGCTTGGGTGACGGGCGGCGACGTCGAACTGAACATCGACAAATGGATTCACGCACTCGCCGAAGGCAACATTTACGTGACGCTCGGTGCCTCGTTTGTGAACAAGCACGAAAAAGCCTCCGACGACGAGATTTTTGCCACGCCGACCTATCAACTGAACCTGCCCGAAAACGTGAATGCGTGGGATGTGCGGGCGAGTGTGTCGCACGGCGGATGGAACATTTTGGCCGAATATGCGCAAAAAACGCAAGACCCTTCGTTCGACAACGGCTATATCTACCGAAAAGGCTATGTGGCGATGCTCTCAACGTCGTATTCGAAGCGCGGACTGAGCCTTTTGTTGCAGGCGAAACGCTCCGACAATATGTCGTTCCGCTCGCGTCGCTCGATGCACGGAACGTCGTCGTTTTTAAACCATCTGCCAGCCTTCACAATGGACCACACCTACGCGCTGGCAGCGATGTATCCCTATGCCACCCATCCCGAAGGCGAATGGGCCTATCAAGCCGAATTGGGCTATACGTTCAAGAAAAACACGGTGCTCGGCGGTAAGTATGGCACGGGCGTAAAAGTGAATTTCTCCCACGTTCACGCCATCGACCAGAGTCCGCATCCCACGGAAATCTTCCCGGGCGAATTTTTCCTCGGCGCAGGCTCCAACGGCTACGGCTCGGCTTTTTGGAAATGGGGCGACCAAACCTATTATCAAGACTTGAACATCCAAATCGACAAGCGTCTGAGCCGCGATTTCAAATTGAACTTGATGTATATGAACCAACGCTACAACAAAACCATCGTCGAGGGTGAAGGCGGTATGATTCACAGCGACATTTTCGTGGCCGAGGGCAAGTATAAAATGAACAAAAAACTGACGTTGCGCGGCGAATTGCAGTATCTGACCACCCAACAAGACCAAGGCGACTGGGCTTTTGCACTGCTCGAACTGTCGGTGTTGCCCAACTGGATGTTCACCATCAGCGACCAGTGGAACTGCGGCGAAACCGACCTCCATTACTATCAAGGACTCGTCACCTGCCATTTGGGTTCCCATCGCATTCAGGTGGGTTACGGTCGCACCCGCGCCGGCTACAACTGTTCGGGCGGTGTTTGTCGCTATGTGCCTGCACAAAAGGGTTTTACGTTGTCGTATAATTATAATTTCTGAGCTTATGAAAAAATTACCCCTATACCTTCTGACTTTCATCCTATTATCCTGCTCCGACATTGCCGAATCGGAACGGTTCATTATTGTGGACCGAGGTGAGGTACAGCGTGCCGTGCTCATCGAGGATTTCACGGGTCAGGCCTGTGTGAATTGTCCCGCGGCCAGCGACGTGATTCACGAATTGCAGCGAACGCTCGGCGAGGAAAACATCATTCCCGTCGCCATCCACAGCGGACCCTTCGCCCACAAGCGTTCGAACATGAGTGCAGCGTTTCTGAGCGACCTCGGAACTGCCGAGGGCGACGAATTTTTCACCCACTGGGGTATCGAGGCTCAGCCTGGCGTGAAAATCAATCGTGGAACACCGATTTACGACCCACAGCAATATGCTGCCGCCGTGACTGCCGAAATGGCGAAGATTTCGCCCGTCGTTTTCGAGAAGATACTGGCGAATTGTGCCGATGGCAAGACGATTGAAGTCACCATCCAACCCTCGACTCCCATTGAAAATATCGACGCACGGCTGCAGGTGTGGATCATCGAAGACAACATCAATGCCGAGGGTGGCAACAGCAACTATGTGCAACTGATGGGCGACGGTTCGCCCAACGAAAACTATGTTCACCACCACGTTTTCCGCGCTTCGATGACCAACGACCTCTATGGCGACCTCTATCGTCAGGGTGCAGGCGAGAAAAAACAGGTGGAATTCAACTATTCGAAGACCGTCGAAAGCCATTGGAAGGTCGAAAATCTGTCGATTGTCGCCTTCCTTTGGAACGAAAAAGACGGTGTTCTCTGTGTAAGTCGAACAAAGGTAAAAAGGTAAAAAAAAGAGAAAAAGTAAAAAGTCAAATTTAAATAAAAACGCTTATGAAAAAAATTTTTACTTCCATTCTGATGTTGCTTTTCGCAACAAATTTCGCCCTCGCTGACGAAGATTTTCCAGTTCAGTTCGTCGATAAAGACGGAAAAGTAGTGGCCGACGGTGTCACGGTGAATGTCGCAGAAGGCGAAAAAGACGTTTTCGGCGACCTCTTGTTCAAAACCGGACTGTTTGTGAAGAATGCCTCTGAAGACGATGTTTACGTAGGAATCGACTACGAAATCAAGTCCATTCCCAACGGAGCATTCCAGATTTGTTTCCCGCAGAACTGCGTGCAGAAAGACGCTGTGGGCAAGTATTCCACACCGCAAGGTCCGCTCGTGGCCGCCGACAAAAAGGACATTCAGGCCGAATGGATTCCCGACGAGGATGGTTTCGGAACGTGCACGGTGGAATTGCAGGTGAATCTCTACATCTACAACGCGCTGACGAAGGTTTACACCCTCGACGAAGAAGGTCCGAGAATCACGGTGAACCTGATTTACAAAGACCCGGCATCGGTCGATAACCTTGAAAACGACGAAGCGAAAGAAACGGCACGCTACAACACCGCCGGACAACGCATCAACGAAGGTCAGAAGGGTGTGAACATCGTGAAATACGACAATGGCAAGACTGTTAAAAAGGTGAAAAGGTAAAAAGGTGAAAAAGTAAAAAACGATGATGAAAAGATTATTCTCAGCCATTGTTGCTCTGACTTTTGTCACAGCACTTTCGGCACAAATGATTCAGAAAAATCCTGCCGAAAAATTCGGTCAGCAGAGTGTAGAATCCGCTCAAAAAACTCCGATGCTCGCAGGAGAAGACGGTATTGTCTATTGGAGTTATTTCAATGGTAGCGCCAGTAGTTGGAACTCCATCGGAATTGGTCAGGCCGCCACTTTGAGCGTGGCTGTGAAACTGCCCGATGTTCTTGCCGGAGGAACGCTGAAAAGCATCAATATTCCCATCAAGTCCTCTTCAATGACAGAGGTCACGGCATGGGTTCGAACCAACCTCGACGGTGAAAATCTCGTATTGGTGAATGTTCCCAGCAATTCGTTTGTGCCGGGTTCTTATGTGAAGGCACCGCTCACCGAAGACTTCACGATTCCCGCCACCGATGTCTATGTTGGCTACACGTTCACTTCTACGGCACAATTTCCCGTTGCCGTGGGCGCTGGTTCTCAGCCCAATTCCCTCTTCCTGAAAATCAACGACGACGGTTGGGGCGACTACTCGAACCAAGGTTTTGGCATTTCACCACTGCAACTGTCCATCGCCAACTTGAATTTGTCTGAATACAACGTGAAATTCAGGGATTTGGAATCTTTGATACTGTCTCCCAACAAACCTTTCAAGGCTCGTCTTACGGTCGATAGTAATGGTAAAAATGCCATTAAAACCATTGATTACACCATCGAAATCGACGGCAAGAAGGAACAGAAGCAATTCACGTTCAAAACTCCGATTCCAGCCGGACTGAATCAGAGCGGAATCGCCGAAGTGGAGGGCACCAGCCCGTCTGATCACAAATATTATACCGTCAAAGTGACGCTCGACAAGGTGAACGGTCAGAATTACGACAAAACGGCCTCTGTTTCTGCCGAATTTATCAATATTTTGCGCAATGCGCCCCGTCGCACGGTGGTCGAGGAATACACGGGAACTGGCTGCGGCTGGTGTACGCGTGGATGGGTCGGTATGGAATTCATGAAGGAGCATTATCAAGACCAGTTTGTCGGCATCGCCTTCCATCAATACAACAACAACGACCCGATGTATGTGGCGAACTATTTTTCAAGGACATCGCTGGGCCTCGATGGTGCTCCGAGTTGCAGCATGAACCGCAAAATGGTGATGGATCCCTTCGAAGGTAGCGGCGCTGGAATTTGGCAAGACTTGCTGTTGATGAATGAAGAGCCTCCCCTTGTCGATGTCAGTGCCACGGGCGTTTGGAATGCCGACAAAACGGCGGTCGAAGTCACGGCGAACATTGAAGCGCTGACCGACGGACTTGGTTTCACGGTGGCATACGTGCTCACAGCCGACCAACTTTCGGGCACGACTGCCGAATGGCGACAGTCGAACTATTATTACCAGTATTCATCGAGTTCGCTGCCGACGAATCCCGATTTGGCACAGTTCGGAAGTGGCGGCAAGAATGGCCAGTCGTCGGTTTACCTGACCTTCAACGACGTGATGATTGGCAGTTCCTACAATTCGATGGGAAGAAATCTCGCACCAGTCATCGACGGTTCCACCAATGCCGTTGCAGGCACGGTTTACGAAGGAAAATATTCGGTGAAAATGCCGACGAAAACGGTGTTGAAAAACGCCATCAAAATCGACCAAGTTTTCGCTAACGTGCTGATTATCAGTAATAAAACAGGCGAAATTCTGAATGCTGTTCGTGTGAAGGTGGGCGAAGACACCAACGCCATCGACGATGCGAATGTTGCTGACGACGTTCACGAGGTGGCTTGCTACAGCCTCGATGGTCGTCGCCTCGAAGCACCGCAAAAGGGTGTGAACATCGTGAAATTCAGCAATGGAAAAACCATGAAAAAGGTGAAAAAGTAAAAAGGTAAAAAAGTAAAAATCAATTATGGCATTAAAATGTGGTATTGTAGGACTGCCGAATGTGGGCAAGTCCACGCTGTTCAACTGCCTGTCAAGCGCGAAGGCGCAGGCGGCGAATTTTCCGTTTTGCACGATTGAGCCGAATGTCGGTGTCATCACCGTGCCCGACGAGCGACTGACGAAGTTGGCCGAGTTGGTGCATCCGGGACGAATCGTGCCAGCGACGTGCGAAATCGTCGATATTGCAGGACTCGTAAAAGGTGCGTCGAAGGGTGAGGGATTGGGTAACAAATTCCTCGGAAACATCCGTGAAACAGACGCGATTATCCACGTTCTGCGCTGTTTCGAGGACGATAACATCACCCACGTCGATGGCACCATCGACCCGATTCGCGACAAGGAAATCATCGACACGGAACTGCAACTGAAAGACCTTGAAACCATCGAAAGTCGCCTTGCCAAGACCGAAAAAGCGGCGGCGGCAGGCAACAAAGACGCGAAAATCGAGGCATCGGTGCTGAAAGCATATAAAGAGGTGCTCGATCAGGGCAAGAATGCGCGTGTCGTCGAGTTCGAGACGAAAGACGAGCAAGACTGCGCCCGCAACCTCTTCCTGCTGACGACGAAGCCCGTTCTCTACGTCTGTAACGTGGCCGAAGGTGATGCGAAGAACGGCAACGATTTTACCCGAAAAGTTGAGGCTTTGGCCCGCGAGGAAGGTGCAGAAATGATGGTCATCGCCGCAAAAACTGAGGAAGACATCGCCGAACTCGAATCGTATGACGACAAGCAGATGTTTCTCGAGGAACTCGGCTTGGAGGAAAGTGGCGTGAACCGCCTCATCAAGAAGGCCTATGCGCTGCTGAACCTCGAAACGTTCATCACCGCCGGCGAAATGGAGGTGAAGGCGTGGACCTACAAGCGCGGTTGGAAAGCTCCGCAGTGCGCCGGCGTCATCCATACCGACTTTGAAAAGGGTTTTATCCGTGCCGAGGTCATCAAGTACGCCGACTATATCCAATATGGCTCCGAGGCTGCCGTGAAGGAGGCCGGAAAAATGGGCATCGAGGGCAAGGATTATGTCGTGCAGGACGGCGATATTATGCACTTTAGATTTAATGTGTAGGCTATGAACTATGAACTAATGTATATTCTTTGGAATCCAAATGAGGTCATCGGCCACATCGGACCGATAACGCTGCGGTGGTACGGCACATTCTGGCTCGTGGGCATCGTTGGCGCGTATTTTATGGTGAAATGGCTGTATAAAGACCAGAAAATCAAGGACGAACTCTTCGACCCGCTCTTCATCTATTCGTTCATCGGCATCCTCGTCGGTGCACGACTCGGTCACTGCCTGTTCTACGAACCCGACTATTTCCTATCGTCGGGCACGCATTTTTTGGAGATGTTCGTGCCGATGCACAAAATGGCCGACGGCACGTGGAAATTCACGGGCTACGCTGGCCTCGCTTCGCACGGCGGTACGCTCGGCCTGATGATTGCGCTGTGGCTCTACTGCCGAAAGACGAAAATGAACCTCTGGCACGTGCTCGACAACATCGCCATCGCCACGCCCATCACCGCCTGCTGCATCCGCCTCGGCAATCTGATGAACTCGGAAATCATCGGCAAACCCACCGATGTGCCCTGGGCATTCATCTTCGAGCAAGTCGATAACGTGCCGCGCCATCCCGGCCAACTCTACGAGGCCATCGCCTATTTCTGCTTCATTTTCGTGATGCTGGGATTTTATTGGAAAAGTCGAGGAACGAGGAGCGAGGAACGAGGAGCGAAAGAACTGTCAACTCTCAACTCTCAACTCTCAACTAAAAAAGTCGGCAGCGGTTTCTACTTCGGTCTCGTTCTCACGCTGATTTTCACGTTCCGCTTCTTCATCGAATACACGAAGGCCGACCAAGTCGATTTCGAGGCCGGAATGCCCTTCAACATGGGACAACTGCTCTCCGTGCCCTTCGTCATCATCGGTGTGGCGAGTATGATGGGTGGAAAATGGATGGGAAAACGAAACGTATAACACAATCATCAACAAAAAACCATGAAATTCAACGAAGAACAAGCACGAACGGCGTTATGCGAGGCACTTGAAGCCGCCATTGGAAGAAAAATGGAGAAGGCGAGCGATTTCGACCGCATGGCCGAGTATGTTTTCGAGAAAACCCACGAAAAGGTAAGCACCACGACGCTCAAACGGCTGTGGGGCTATCTGAAGGAAGGCAGTTCACCCCGAGAAAGCACGCTCGACATTCTGGCGCAATGCCTTGGCGAAACCGATTGGAACGCGTTCTGTAAGAAGAATTTTCCAACTTCCGAAACCCAAAAACAAAGCGACGACGACTTATCTTTAAAAAATATTAATAGGTGGGGTATTTTCAAACCTCTCCATCCGATGCGTCGTTATCTATTTTTACTCGTTCCCGTCGTCGTAATCGCCATTGCTGGTTTCGCCTATTGGCTCTTTTCGAAGCAAACCGCCAAGGAAACCAACAACGCCTACGTGTTGCGCATCGGCCAGAAATTCGCCACTTACGAAGACTACCTTCAACTTTTCGGCATTACCGATTGTGAAATTCCCTACACCGTGCCCGTGCCCCACCACACCAACATCATCCTGTTCGGAGGCCAATACAAGCATCCCAATTGGGGCAACGAGGGCGACTCGGCCAAGTTGTTACCTACCTTCACCTACAGCTATCGCAACCCCGACGTAGCACCCGAGGTCGTCGCCCTTCGCAATGCCGACCATTACCAGTTGCAGCGCGAGAGCAACCGCCTCGCCATCACCTTCATGAAAAACCTTGTCGATAGCAACTTCGTCTTCATCGGTGTCTATCGAATGTCGCTTGCCCATTCCGACACCACGAAAATCACGTGGGAGCGCGTCGCCGATGAAGTCGATATCACCCACCTCGAATACCTCGAACACCTCCGCAATTGACGGGCGAAAATAGCGGAAAAACGTGTATTTTCCCAATTTGGACTGGAAATGGACTGAATTTGGACTGAAATTTTCTTGGCATTGCTGGGAAAATTTCGTTATTTTGCGCCCGAAATAAAAAAAAATCAGCCCGCGATAGAGCAGTTTCAAAAAAAAGATGTATCTTTGCGGCAGTATAACTGATCGCAGAGCGAGGTACATCGACGACAGCGTTCCACTGGAAACCCTGGAAAGTTTACCAACA
>Ga0256404_1009468_pt1 | contig 13949 bp, 11 predicted proteins | sample RumenRJG_01DNA_FD_185990 | JGI IMG/M metagenome (GOLD analysis project Ga0256404, IMG submission 185990) | Bovine rumen microbial communities from Lethbridge, Alberta, Canada - RJG_01 | ecosystem: Host-associated > Mammals > Digestive system > Stomach > Rumen | place: Canada: Alberta | collected...
TACAACCTGCCCAAGCGTTTCCAACTGGAATATACCGACGAGGACAACCAGAAGAAGACGCCCGTCATGATTCACCGCGCACCGTTCGGCTCTCTGGAGCGCTTCACGGCTGTGCTCATCGAGCACACCAGCGGTCACTTCCCCCTCTGGCTCACGCCTGAGCAGGTGGTGGTTCTGCCGCTGTCGGAGAAGTACAACGACTACGCCTTCTCCGTGCAGAAGCAGCTCGACCAGGCCGGTGTCCGCGCCCAGGTGGATGACCGCAACGAGAAGCTGGGTCGTAAGATTCGCGACAACGAGCTGAAGCGCATCCCCTACATGCTCATCGTGGGCGAGAAGGAGGCTGCCGAGGGTCTTGTCAGCATGCGTCAGCAGGGTGGTGGCGAACAGGCCACGATGACCGTTGCTGAGTTTGCCAAGAAGATTAACGACGCTGTAGCGGAAATGACAAAGGACTTCTGATGGATTTCTTACAAAGAGCACTATTACTGTTGGGCGACGGCGTCATGGAGCGTGTCGCCCAACAGCGTATTATCGTCTTTGGCTGCGGCGGGGTAGGGGCGTGGTGCATCGAGGCACTGGTGCGCTCCGGCTTCCGTCACATTACTTTGGTTGATTTCGACCGCGTCAGTCCCAGCAACATCAACCGCCAGCTCATGGCCACGCAAAGCACGGTGGGACAGGTGAAGGTAGAGGCCATGCGCCGGCACCTGCTCGACATCAACCCCGAGGCGGACATCGTTATTCGCAACGAGACATATTGTGCCGATACGGCCGAGACGTTCCCGCTGGACGACTACGACTACGTGATTGATGCCATCGACTCGCTGCCCGACAAGCAGCTGCTCATTGAGCGTGCCACGCGCTCACGGGCTCAGTTCTTCTCGTCGATGGGTGCTGCCCTGAAGATGGACCCCACGCGTGTGCAGGTCACTGAGTTCTGGAAGGTCAAGGGCTGTCCGCTGGCCCGTGCGTTGCGCCAGCGTTTCAAGAAGCAGCAGCGTTTCCCCGCCCGTAAGTTCCAGTGCGTCTATAGCGACGAACTGCTGAAGAACCAGAAGGTCGCCGACGCTGGCGAGCGTGCCAACGGCAGTCTGGTTCACATCACCGCCATCTTCGGTCTGACCCTTGCCGGTCTGGTCATTCAGGATGTCAGGAAGAAGTGAGTCCATTTCGGGTAGCCTGTCTTATTTTACAGAAAAACCTCCTTTTATTTTGTTTTTAAAGGAAAAATCACTATCTTTTCCCTGTCGGAGATAATGTCGGAGATGTGTCGGAAGTAGATGAAGTTTTACCTTCTTACACAACATTTCCTACGATTTCTTTGGTAGTTTCAAGGATAATCCTTATCTTTGTGGCGGAATAGAAAAAAGACAATTATGCAAACAATTGCAGCAACCGAAAACGTACAACTAACGCTGCCTAACGCAGACCTGAGTTTCCTTCGGACAATTTCGAAGAAGATGGGTTGGTCGCTTAAGACAAAGCGCAAAAGCGGCATTGAGAAGGGCCTTGAGGATATCCAAAAGGGCAATGTCTATCATGCCAAAAACTCGGAAGACTTGATTAAGCAGATACTGGGCTAAAGCGCTTATGTACGACATCATTTATACTGGACAGTTCAAGAAATCGCTGAGGTTGTGTGTCAAGCGTGGTCTTGACATATAGGCTTTCACTACGGTACTCGACATCTTACAGGAGAAAGGCGAGTTACCGCCCATATATCTGCCGCACAAGCTAAAAGGCAAGTACAAGGGCTGTTGGGAGTGCCACATCCTGCCTGACTGGCTCCTCATTTGGAAGCTGGACAACAATGAGCTCCGACTAATACTTGTAGATACCGGAACACATTCGGACTTATTCTGAGAATGGTAAATACTTATGTCACTCACCAGTCCCCTGTCATAATTTGTTATAACTCGCACTGAGGCGCAGAGTTCATGGAGTAAGAATAATACTCAGCGACTCCGCGCGAGGCTATTACTTAATCACAACCTTGAACTTTCAGTTCGAACTCGTTCACGCTCGGAAGTGCAAGCAAACTTTCACTTCTCTCACTTAATCACGACCTTGTTCACCGTTCCGTCACTCATCCTGACGATGTTCACACCCTTGCGAGGCTGTTCTGTGCGCTGGCCGTTTCATCGTTGGAATCTTCATCAGGAGTTTCCACCTTGGGGTTCTGCCTTCGCCATTCATGACACATTTTGTTCACGCTCAAGAAAAAAATCATTCATATTCTTTTCGCTTAGCAAAACTTTTCGTACCTTTGCACCCGAAGCATCAAGAGCAGTCATCTCCGGATGGACTCGCCAACCGAGCTTATAAGATAACTTAGCCACGGTGGCAAAGGTACGATGCGGGAGATTTATTCACTTCAAAAACAAAAAGTTATGCAACAAAACATTTATTACACGAAGTATGCTCTGCAGTTCGCAGACATGCAGATTCCCGAGTTAGTATCAGTATTCAATCTTCAGGTCGGCTGTTCCGGCTGGACTGGTATGCGTGCCTATCACGACCAGGCTCTCATCGACGAGTTCCAGCGTCGAGGCATTGACACCTCAGCCGTCAGCGACGGCAAGGTCATCAGATTCTCCCGTCCCGTCAGGTACGATATTGCCGATAACCGACTGGTCCTCATAGGCTGAGCAATATCCAGACCATATTCAGCAATCCCCGTCCTTGGCAGTCTGCTCTTTGTCAATGTCGGGGATTATTTACACAATGCAGTTCCGTTGTGTACTCTTACAGGAATTACCTCTATGTCACCTGATTTTTCTATTTATGACAGGAATCAGATATTGTCATATTTTTTTATAACTCCCATAAATATTCCTATTGTCCGATATTCGCCTGATTGATATACCCTTGTTTCGTATTCATCAGCATTAAGTGGAATCAGCTCAACGCTGTCGTGAATTTTTCTTCCTTCTTCATCATAGTGCCACGTGCTATGGTATTTTTTGATGGTGTAGTGGCAATCTGTATCAGTATCCTTGTCTGGGCATTCTGTTAAAACAATCTTGCCTTCTCGAGAGCCTCCGTTCTCAGGACCATAGAGCTCAAATACACACATATCGCCATCCTTGATATCCGGCAACATAGAATCACCTGCTGCATTAATCACAAACATGTTCTTGTTAGCTCTGAATCCTGATCCGCTAATATCAACCCAACCTTCAACCTCATCATCAGGAATGGTAGTGTTCTCCTCAAAGTAGCCACATGCTGCACGCAGGTTATAGACTGGCAGATACTGCTTGTATCTCTTTTCTTTAGGTACATCCGATGAAGATAGCAATACAATTGTGGCAGGTTCTTCCACAGAATATTCTAACACCTCATTTTTCATCGCAGTCTCAAATTCTGCGTTTGCTGATTCATTGAAGAAAGGTATTCCCCACACATGGAAATCATCTGTCTGCGTACAATAGGTTATATCAGCCATTGACTTTATCTGCTTCAAAAAATCATTCTTCCATTTGTCTTGCTTGAGCAGACCATCCCCCTTTGGCTCAATAAAAAGCTGTAGGTTATCGTATTTGTTTGCAGAACCTTTGATTCTCAAGAAGAGTAAAAAGTCCGGTTCGAATACCTGGCCTGTGTCAAAACTGTATATCTTGACATCTTTCTCATTGCGAACAAGATATATCTCATCATATTTCTCTTCCAGTTTCGGCATGATACCCTCTATGTACTTCACAAGAGCTTTTTCTTCTGACGTTCCAAAATTGTCGTTGTAGGCATACCAATCCACAGACAAAAGATCAAGTGCATATTTGGGATTTCTTGGTGTCCTCATTGATACACCAAATTCTTGATTGCCACCAGCTGGTATCGTTACATTTAACTGTATCGAGTCACGGAACTTATCCTTAAACAGATAAGGGCTAAACGCTTTTGTACCTCTATATGTTTTTCCGCGAGTTATCAACATCGGCTCCAACTCCTTCAAAACAGACTTTGCAATTTGTAGTTTTTCTGCCTGAGAATAATTGTCAATAGAATCCTCGTTTCCAATTACCTTGATACTTAGATTAGCCAGATAATCGTCACTCACAACGAATTCTTTTATAGATTTCAGCTGCAGATAGAGGCGCTTCAGTGCGTTGTAATTGAAAGAAGCGAAACAATTCAATGCAGACCTTACAACATGATAGTCTATTTCCTTGAACTTGATGGACAGAATCTTACTTGTTATCGTACTTGCTGTTCCGTCGTCAGAAAACACCTGGCTAGTACGCATCTGCCCTGTATGAAGCGAGACATTGAATGTCTTATTAAGAATATTCTTGCCTATTGTGCCATCATCTTCAGCTTCAGCAAGTGAAATGCGCTTATTCAGTAAGACGATTCCATTTTTGTATAGACGACTATCCTTGAATTCCGGCTTTAAGAACAGGTCAAGTTGAATTCTTGTGTCAGGTATAATTCCTTTATCTCTAAGAACACTCTTAAGTTCCTGTATATAGCGAGGATTGGTTGCACTATGGTAATGCAACTTCTCTATTACTCTAAAAGGATTGCCAGCATCACCATCATACTTACGTCTATCTGAATCCAATGCAGGATTCTTTGGGTCTATGAAGGGCATATATCTCGCGCCACGACCAATGAGTTGTGCCTCCTGCATTGTTGTTTTACCTGCCCTATTGTTCGCAGCGTCGCGAGTGTTATACAAGCGTACAATATCATAAAGGTTTAGTACGTCCCAACCTTCATTAAGCATATCTACAGCAAAGATGGCTCGGATTCCATTGCTGGTTTCCTCAAGAGAGTTCAGTAGTAGTTGTTTTTCAGCTGAGATATTGTTACCATCTACCAATAGAAGGTGGCTTTCTGCAAAATCCTCTCGCAGTTCCAGAATTAGATTGTTTGCAGTAATTCCTTGTTGGTCAAAATAGCTAAAAGCAGATGAAAGGTCATCCTTTGCTCGTTGACGTATTCTTTCTATACCAGCTTCATCAAGATTAATTACAGCCGATAAGAAATCAGTAAAAATAACTTTGTTAGCTGCAATTGTCTTTGACTTGAACAATACCACAGGTTTTATATCCTGCTTGATTTCAGCAAAAAGTTTACGCTTATATTGGCTTAATATCATAGCTTGTAAAGCCATGTCAAGTGGTTCAAGGTCGCTTTCCAGCACCTCTACATCCTTCGAATATCGATCTTCACGGAATTTCTTTAATGTATAGTCGAAGATGATTTTGTTCTCATACTTCTGGGCTATGGCAGGATCGGTAAGGTCAGCAGTTGCTGTGAATTCAAGCAAAATGTTTGGCAGCGAACCATTATCCTTGTTGAAGATTCGCATTACGGTTGACTCCCAATCCTGCGTATGCTGGTCATCTCCAGTCGATGCTCTACCACTTCTCGTAGCTGCATTCATATGGTGAGCCTCATCAGAAATTAGCACTACAGGCTGGTCTGTGAAATCGTCATACGTCACAGCATTCTCTTTCTCGGAGTTTAAGTCCGAATGCAGTCCTTGAATAGTACAAAGACAGAGATTAATGGCATCTAATGATGTCCCTTGAAAGTTGTCAACCTTCCTAATATCTACACGTTTTCCATCAATCGCTATCTGTTGGGCAAATAGGTATTTGGATGACGAAGCATTCAGGAAGTTGTCCTTCGTCTTTTCTACAATGTTGGTACTGTCAACAAAGAACAAAAAGTTCCTATATCCCTGCTCATAGAGGTACAGTATTGCACCTGCCATTATTAGAGTCTTACCAGAGCCTGTAGCCATATGGAAAAGTAAATGAGGACGAACTTGTTTACCATCAAAGTCGTTACCCATGTACATCAAGAAATTTCGAAAACAATCCTGCTGATAAGGCCTTAACGCCTTTGATAAGCTTGTTTCAAAGTAGTCTGGTATAGGGATACGAGTAATCGTTCCCTCCATCATCCCATTATAAAAAAGTTCTTTGATTGTCATATGCACTACTTTTTGTAGAACTCCTTAGTTAGACGTTTGTCCTCTTCGCTAATTGCATACTCATCACTCTCCATATCACTAACAGGAATATATAGCATATTCTTGTCGAGACATTCCATTAAGAAACGCTTCTGGTCATCCAAACTTAGCGCAGCAAAGTCTGTGGCAGATTCATCTATAGTAGAGATCTTAATCTTGTAGTTCAGATAACCTGTTGCCTGTATCTGCTGCCAAATAGCAGTTAACGCTTCACGCGTTTCAGCTGCTTCTATTCCTTCAACAAACTGCTGATTGGCTTTGGCAAGTTCGCAATAGACAAACCTTCCACCACCTTGCCAGTTTACAAATTTACTGATACCAGACTGATCGCCATCAACTACTTTTTTAAGACGCTTTAATGACATCTCAATTTGTGAATCTAACTGGTCACAGGTAATAAACTGACGCCCTAGCTTATGAACGACTGCTGCTGTAGTTCCACTTCCTGCAAAGAAGTCAAGTACGATGTCACCTGGATTAGAAGCCATCTCAACTATTCTGCGAATTAGTTTTTCAGGTTTCTTTCCTCCTTTAAGTTTTACATTACCTTCTTTAGCGATTCCTTCATAAGAAATGTCTGACCAGATATTAGTCAGTTGCATTGTGGGAACTTCTTCACCGTCAATATTCCTAATCTTTTTCGAGTAAAACGCAATTTCCTGTGCCTTTGTGACGTACAAATCGTAATTATTCCCCCTTTTGAGACAATAAATATGATCGGGGTTTAGGCGTGATTGTTCTCTTAGTTCAACAGCCTCTGATGCAGCATTATCATTTATAGCAGTTAAGCGAAAAACACGATCTTTGTTTTTGAGCGCAAAGTCAGCAACCATTTGGTTGAAAACGAATTCACTAACATTTTCAAGGGCCTCTCTCTTGTCACCATATCCAAGTTCTTTAGCTATGGACGAATCGATCTTTTCAAATTGCCAATTCTCATAATTGTCTTCAGGGTTAACAATGTAAGAACCATAGTTGGTATCATATTCCGACTTAACGTATTGCTGGTTGAAACACCAACGGGATTTGTTTTTAGCAAATCCCAATATATATTCTGCTGTCTCGAACACACCTGGATTAACACTAGCAAATCCTGATGGAGACTTTGTTTTGACAGTAATTTTATTGATAAAATTGTTTTCTCCATTGCGATTGAATACATCTTTTAGAATTAGATGTAGCTCGCCGACACCATCATCGCTGATTTGAACGAATATAGCACCATCTTCACTTAGTAGCTCTCTAGCAATTTCAAGTCTATTCTTCATAAAGGTACACCATGTGGATAGTTTGAAATTAGAGTTGTAATTGAAAGTGTCTTCAGATTTGTTCGCAACAAAATAGTATGGCGGGTCAATATAAATCAGTTTTATTCTTCCCGCAAACTTTTGGCGAAGAGAATAGAGTGCCAGTAAGTTGTTGCCTTTGATGATAAGATTATCTGTTTGTTGCAAATGGTCAACATCATGCTCCCCATTTTTGTCATAGCGTTTAAATCCAGTGAATGCCTTTGGCTCAGTCAAGCGATTTATTTCATCTGGAGCCAATGTCTCGCTCCAAAAAATCTCATCACGTTTGGCATCTTCTTTCGTCTGACCACCCTCAAGTATACAATCCTTATATGGCCAGGCGAGCACCACTTCACGACTCTCACTAATGAAGCGTCCATCCTCCGTTGTCAACCCAATCTTATTCTTATAGGCTGTATAACTATCTGGCAGGAACGACTTATTCATCACAAACTGTTGGAACTTCACTTTGTCGAATATGAGCATACCATCTAACTCGCTGAAGAAATTATTCTTCAAACTTTCGTGTGAAAGCAAGTATTTGAGCAGTTCTGGATTCAGGCTCAACGCATCACTAACAATCTTGTTCTTTATGAGTGTGCCATCATCCATACAGTATCTGGAGTCTGTCCTAAGTAGGGCTTCTAATTCATGAAAGAGATTTAAATTATCCATAAGGTAGCGATCAGCAACAAATGGTCTGACTGATACCCAAGCGTCAGAGGGTTTTAGTTTCTTGGTTTGCCGCAGTGCAGAAAAGAACGAGGGTATCTCCTGCTGCCCGTCCAGCTGTTTAGGCCTACCACAGCCTTCTCGATAGAACGAACAGATTTAATACCCTCAGGAGTATATATACAATGCACCCAAAAGTGTGCGTGAGGGCATAGTAAGCCCTCGGCACACTCCGGTTGCGTATGATATACACATCCGTAGGCGTCACCTCTGCGATAGTCTTTGATCGAGATTTGATTGTGGTAGTTCAAACAGCTCAAAAACAAAGCGTACAGTGTCGCTTTTCCACAAAGTAGTGCCCCACCCTGCGGCTCCATCCTCCTCAGAGGATATCACAGCCACCATGGGCAAATAGCAATTGCAAAGATACGACAAATAATCGATATGGCGGCCAAATAGCTCTAAAAAATCACAAAAATTAAGAGATGTGGCGGAAAGCGCGGAAAAATTGTGTAAATTTGCAAGCTAAAGAAAAGAATCTGCCGATATGATAAAGATTAACCCATACTACCGTACAGAAGAAGATCTGAATAAGACCGAAGAGCCTTTCATGTCGATTACCCGCATACTTGAAAGATTATACTTGGATGGAGTTAACGGGAAAAAGGAAGTGTCGTATAACTTCAAGAACACTTATGCAGTAAGCTGCATGAGGGACTTTGCTGAAGACCTAGCCAAGAAGCAGACTACTTTTGTCAGCCGATTGAACTATCTGTGGGGCTCGCTCATGCATCCGAATAAGCAGTTCTCAAATTCCTTCGATAGCTACGGCGTTCCATACGAGCGGTATCAAGGCATCATATTCGGTGGTGTGTACTATGTGCTTGCAAAGCTAAAGTCGGTAAGCGTGGGACACCTGGAGATGCTGAGCAGTTTTGTATCGGCTAAGGCAGAGGCACTTCCGTATTTCAATGTGTACAAAGAAGCAGCAAAGCCAAATGTTTCTGCACAGTCGCAAGACATGGCCACTCTCAGGAAACAGTTCATTCGGAGACTCAACTCGAATCCAGACATCATAGTAAAGGTGGATTGGGCTGACGTAACGATTGCATTCAGCAGAAACGTTATGACAGAAATATTCTGGGGTGTGGAGAACGATTACGTGCTAAAGACTGTGTGCAAGAACATCACCAACACTTGGAACAAGCTTTATGAGAAGAAAGATCCACGTTGCTATGATGAAGGGGTGGCTGGCAAGGGTATTGTGCCGAATTTGGACCCGTGGAAATTCGGTGGTTTGACAAAGGAGCCTATAGAGGTTTTCTTCAGCAGACTTTGGGTTGAACGAAATGCCAAGACTGCATACCGCAGTTTTGGCGGTGACACTGACTCGGAACCTGTCAAGCCGAAGGGTGAGCCAACTGTATCTGATGAGGAAACGATGAAAAAGATACGGGGATTGGAAGAAAAGCTACAGGCAAAAAATAAGGAATGTGACGCGATTAAAGCGGACTATGAACAACTACTAAAGCAAGTACAGTCTGATAGCGTTGAAAAATGGGTTGATTGGCTTGACGAAGCTGTATTCCACTCTTCTATCAAACCGTGGGAGGTGTTCGCTACATTTCATGGCATATCAACTCCAAGCCTTACAGACAATGCACGATGTTATGTCTTGTTCAGAGTTCTCGACAAAATTCATTGGTTGAAGAATAATATGCATCAAAAAGACATCATAAAGTGGGTGTACGCTCATAGCGGCATCACTTGGCAAGACTCCGACAAGTTGAGATTTGGCGAATTTCCTGATGGCATTATGAAAACGGATATATCACAATGGCGCAAAGCCTCCAAGAGGAGAGGCGAGTATTATGCCTCTTTTGCCGAAACCTTGTTATCTGAGTTCGTTTATACAGAAAGTAAAGGCATCCAAGACAAAAGAAAATACATCAAGGATGATTGTGCACTGATTAATTTCATACCTCGATAGTACAAATTTGCGATTTCTTAAACCCCTCTAACCCTACCCAGTCCGGTAGGGTTTCTTTTTTTATACCCCTCTAACCACTGCAACCTCCTACAAAGGTATAATTATCTATCAAACAAACACTTATAAAGTTTTCATAATCTCAAAAAAGTCTTGTACCTTTGCCGGCAAATAATTAAAATTGTAAAATATGACAAACGAAAAAGACTTTAGCCTGGGACAGGAGCTGGATGCCAAGGCTCAGGAGTTGGAAACTCAGCACGAGGAGCACGAACAGAACTTAGCGCGTTTTACGTTTGACAGGATTCTCGGTGCCGTGAAACCGAAGGACGACCTTATCCTTAAATATATTATGGAGAAAGGGAGGGGACTCGACAAGAAGTTGCAAGAGATAGTCTGGCACGCAGTTCAGGAGGCTGCCGATGGCGACCTCATGAGCCGTGAATACCGTGAGCGACGCAAGTCGGAACAGCGGGTCATAGTCTACAATGGACGCTATTGGGAGAAAATCGATCAGCAGATGTGGCAACACTACATGAACCTGTTTACCCAAAAAGTAGGCATACCAGAGTCGTTCTGTAAAGACCCTGCCTTTATGAAGAAGGTGTGGGAGCAGACAGCGTTTACGCTCTTCGAATGGCGTAACCGTTTTATTCCTAAGGACGAGGTATGGCTGAACATGCACAACGGAACACTGGTCATCCGTAGCGACGGCTCTTTGCCTACGCTGGGCGACCACCGCCGTGATGATATGTTCTTCTATGCCTTGGAGTATAACTACAACCCGCAGGCCGAGTGTCCCATGTGGCAAGCTTTCCTCGACCGCAACGTGCCCGAGGCTGAGGCACAGACTGTACTGGCGGAGTTTATCGGCTATGCCCTTACACGTAAGCATTTCCTTAATAAGATGCTGTGGATGATTGGTGCTGGAGCCAACGGCAAATCGGTAGTGCTGGAGATTATCGAGGCTTTGTTAGGGGCAGAAAATGTGAGCAACCTCAGTCTGTCAGACCTGACAGGCGATCCCACCAAGCGAGTAGGCATCGAGGGGAAGCTGCTCAATATCAGCTACGAGACCGGTAAGGAGGTCCGAGCCGATGTCATGAAACTGCTGTCGGCTGGCGAGCCGGTAACGGTGAAGTATCTCTATGAAGACCCATACACCACTCGCGACTACGGACAGTTTGCAGCCGCGTTTAACGTGCTACCGAAAGCTGAAATTACCGGTGCTTTCTTCCGTCGTCTGATTGTGATGCCCTACGATGTCGTCATCCCCGAAGAGGAACAGGACAAAGAGCTGGCCGAGAAGTTGAAGAAGGAAGAGTTACCCGGCATTTTGAACTGGGTCATCAAGGCACTGCAGGGGCTGATGCAACGTAAGGCGTTTACCCGTAGTGAGATGTGCGAGAAGGCATTGACGCAGTATCGCATGCAGTCTGATAGCGTCAGTATGTTTGTCCACGAGATGTGTGAGAAACAGGAGTACACCATGCGTGGCGACGAACTGTTCAGCGCATACAAGAAGTACTGCTATGATTCGAACCTCACGGCTCTTGGCAAGGGCAACTTCTACAAACGTCTCGATCAGCATACTCATAGTCGCGAGGACGTAGGGCGTGTAGTATTCTTCCATCTTAAACTTGTAGAGTCATGAACAGCAATAACAATGATTATTTTGACCTTGAGCGCCTGAAGGCCATCTCTATCGTGGAGGTGGCTAGGCAGCTGGGGCACAAAGTGTGGCCTAACGGGGTGAACTACAAGATGGTGTGTCCATGGCACGATGACCACAACCCTTCGTTGGGGCTTGTCACAGGTACTGGCAAAAACTACTGCCATTGTTATGTCTGTGGCAAGGGTGGTTCAACAATCAACCTGGTCATGCAGAGCGAAGGATGGTCGTTCAAGGATGCCTGTCAGTGGCTATCGGATACGTTTGGCGTCGGCACCGTGACTTCAGGCCCTCGTTTATTACGCCCCAAGGAAAAGCCTGTGGAGAAGGAGGTCGTAAAGGAGTTCAGCTACATCCCTATGGACATGCTCGACGAGCTGGTGACGGTGGAAAATTCATTGTGTCAGTGTCTGATGAAGATGTATCGTCCTGAAGCAGTGGAATGGCTTGTGGAAGAATACCGAATAGGCAGTCACCCGATGTGGGGGTTCGATAACTGCACGGTGTTTCCGAACATAGATCGTTATGGTCGCGTGTGCAACCTGAAGGTGCAGCACTATGATACTGACCCTGCATCGCAGCAGTTTGGACATAGCCTGAAGAACCAGTGCTACATGTTAGCAGCCATCTGGAAGAATTGTGGCAAACTGCCCAAAGATGGTTGTTACGAAGCCAAGTGTCTTTTCGGAGAACATTTGTTGGAACGTTATCCTGATTCCATCGTAGGATTGGTGGAGAGTCCGAAGAATGCGCTCTACGGAGCACTGGCGTTTCCGAAGATGGTATGGGTGGCCACTGGCAATAAGACGATGCTTCAGCGCAAATACCTAAAACCATTACGCGGTCGTGACGTAATAGTAATCCCCGATGCTGATGCCGTGAAAGAATGGGCTGACACCGTAGATGGTATGAAGGATTTGGCCAACTTCGTCGTCAGCGATTTTTGCCAGCAATATGCACCAGAAGGTCAGCCGAAGTACGACATTGCCGACTATCTACAGCAGCGAATAAAACATTTCCCCACAGCGGACAATAGCACTTTTTGAAAAGTTTTGTAATTCTTAGCAGCCGTCTGAAAAGTCCTAACAGCTTGACAGACGGCTGTTTACGTCAACAATTTTAATTCTTGACGATTTTTTTCCTGAAAACTTTTATATACTATTTTTTTATAAAAAGTTTTTGGAGAAAAACTGATAAGAATTAAAAAACAAACACCAAACATATTGATTGCCAGCATTTTAAGAAGCTTTTCAAAGATCATAAAAACTCAATAACTTTTCAAAATGCCAAAGTTACACAGCGCCTCCTCCATACCGTAGAGGGGGCGCTTTCAGGTGGTGGAAACGCCACTTTCAGGTGGTAACGGGGGCGTTTTGACTGTATAGAAGTGGCGTTTCTACAGGGTCAAAACGGCACTTCCAGAGCATGGAAACGGCACTTCTTTTTGCTTCAAGTTACTTGAAACATGTATTGTTGAATGGATTTATAGAACCATGCCCAATGCCTGGGCAACCGCATTCTTGATAAAGGCATTGATGGTGATGCCTTCTTTCTGGGCTGCCATCGCAGCACCACTATGTATTTCCGGTGACAAACGCACATTCAGCACACCCGTATAGGGCTTTCGAGGCTGAATGCCTTTCTCCTCACACAAGGCGAGATAGTCATCAATGGCACCTTCAAAGTCAGCAGTCAATTCCTCAACAGTAGAACCTTCGTATGTGATGCTGTCCTTTGCCATTCCCTGAACCTTACCGAAAAGGCACTTGTCCTCCTCGCTGTACTCTACACTTCCTGTATAACCTTTGTACTTCAAATAACCCATATCAATATCCTCCTATTCTATATAATGATTTTTAATCAGAAAATTCAAAATGTCACGCATCATATAACCCTTAACGATGTTACTCGGATGGGGCTTGTGCATGATGTAGGCTATCTGGTCGACGCTATGATAGAACTTTATTCTTGAACCAGATGTCGCCCCCTTGTTCTCAAGCTCGAATCCGTAGCCTTGAAAAAGGCTGACTACTTCCTCAAAGGTAAAGTCTCTGGGAAGAGTCCTGAATCGCTTGATTAGTTTTTCTCTCTTATTCATGGCGCAAAGGTAACTATTTTTAGTCACACTGCCAAATTTTATAACCAAAATTTTGTGATAAGATATGGCAGCAGGAAAGGAAGATAGTAAGAAAATACTATAAAGTATTACTTAAACCTAAATTCCGCAGCACTTTAGTTTAACTTCCTTTTTAAGTTCCTGGGTAACAAAATATTGCTCAGGATTTTGCCATGTCAGATTTTTCACTTACCTTAGTGCTGCAAATCAAGACAAGCAAAATC
>Ga0256404_1009469_pt1 | contig 13948 bp, 8 predicted proteins | sample RumenRJG_01DNA_FD_185990 | JGI IMG/M metagenome (GOLD analysis project Ga0256404, IMG submission 185990) | Bovine rumen microbial communities from Lethbridge, Alberta, Canada - RJG_01 | ecosystem: Host-associated > Mammals > Digestive system > Stomach > Rumen | place: Canada: Alberta | collected...
GGGAGAAGGCAAGTACGAGGTTATAGAGGAAAAGAAGGGCAAGGAGCTGGAGTACGAGGAATACGAAAGGTTCCTGCCATTCGTGGAAGTTCCGGAAAATGCAAAATTATTTTTCGTAACATGTGCAGATTACGTTACTGTAGAAGATGGTACCGGAATTGTACACACTGCACCTGCCTTTGGTGAAGACGACTATAATACCTGCCGCAGGTATAACGTTCCGCTGGTAGAACCTGTTGATGAGAAGGGCAGATTCACAGAGACTCCGTGGAAGGGCCGCTTCGTAATGGAAGACGAGCTGGCTGTGGATATCATCAAGTACCTTGCAAAGGAAAATAAACTTTTTGCAAAACAGAAGATGGTACACGACTATCCTCACTGCTGGAGATGCGGAACTCCTCTGGTTTACTATGCTAAGCCTGGCTGGTACATCGAGATGAGCAAGCTGAGAGATCAGCTGGTTGCAAATAACAAGACTGTAAACTGGTACCCTCCTTATATTGGAGAGGGCCGTTTCGGAAACTGGTTAGCCGATGTAAAAGACTGGAATATTTCAAGAAACAGATACTGGGGTACACCTATTCCAATCTGGAAGTGCGAGTGCGGTCATCTTGAGTGCATAGGAAGCAGAGCAGAGCTGGCTGAAAAGGCTGTTGAAAAAGTAGATCCTGAGACCATTGAGCTTCACAGGCCATATGTGGATGATATCCACCTTACTTGTCCGGAGTGCGGCAAGCCTATGACAAGGATCCTTGAGGTTATGGACTGCTGGTTCGACTCAGGTGCAATGCCTTTTGCTCAGTGGCACTATCCATTTGAAAATAAAGATCATTTCGATGAGCTGTTCCCTGCAGACTTCATCTGTGAGGGCGTTGACCAGACAAGAGGATGGTTCTATTCTCTGATGGCCATTTCCACATTCATTACTGGAAAGGCTCCTTATAAGAATGTTCTTGTAAACGACCTGATTCTTGATAAGAACGGCAAGAAAATGTCCAAGTCAAAGGGCAATACTGTTGATCCTTTCAAGATGATGGAGAAGTATGGTGCAGATGCTCTGAGATGGTACCTGGTTTCTGTTTCACCTGCATGGACACCGACAAAATTCGACGAAGAAGGTGTTAAGGACGTAGTAAGCAAGTTCTTCGGCACACTGAAGAATACCTATAATTTCTTCGTACTGTACAGCAATCTGGATGATATTGATGTGGCATCTCTTGATGTTCCGTATGCAGACAGACCGGAGCTTGATAGATGGATTATTTCCAAATACAACAAGCTGGTCAAGGAAGTTACCGAGAGCATGGATTCTTACGACCACATGAGGACCGTAAGAGCTATTACAAACTTTGTGGTAGAGGATTTGTCAAACTGGTATATCCGCAGGGCTAGACGCCGTTTCTATGCCGAGGGTATGAGTGATGACAAGAAGGCTGTTTTCGCCACTACATATGAGGTTCTTCTTGGCGTAACAAAGCTGATTGCTCCAATCGCTCCATTTATCTCAGATGAGATGTATACAAAGCTCACAGGAGAGGTAACTGTTCATATTGCCCATTTCCCTGTAGCTGATATGAGCCTCATCGACGAAAACGTAGAGAAGAGAATGGATCTTGTAAAGACGCTTGTAAACCTGGGAAGAGGTACGAGAGAGCAGGAGAAGCTGAAGGTTCGTCAGCCTCTGGCAGAAGTAGTTGTAGACGGAAAATATGAAGAGATAATCGGAGATCTTGTTCCACTGATTACTGAGGAGCTGAATGTCAAGAAGGTTGTTTTCGAGAATGACTTGGATAAGTACATGAACTTCGCAGTAAAACCTGATTTCAGAGCTGCAGGTCCAGTTCTTGGAAAGAACGTGAAGGCCTTCGGAAAGAAGCTGGCAGAAACTGATGCCAAGGAACTGCTGTCTCAGGTGTCTGACGGAAAGACTGTTCAGATGGAGCTGAACGGTGAGACTTACGAGATCGGAAGAGAGCTTCTGGACGTAAGAATTTCAGCAAAGGAAGGATTTGTTGTAGGAATGGAGAACAATGTGTTTACCGTTCTTGAAACAACTCTTACACCTGAGCTCATCCAGGAGGGATATGTCAGAGAAGTTATTTCCAAGATTCAGCAGCTTAGAAAACAGGCAGATCTGGAAATGATGGACAGAATCACAGTTTATATGGACTGGGACGAGGAAATCAAAGCTGCTGTTGAAGGTGAGGCAGAGCACATCAAGGAAGAGACTCTGGCTGACAGTATCCAGGAAGGAAAGGATCTTCCGGAGTTCGATATTAACGGACACAAGACAGGAATGTCTATTGAGAAAAACTAGTTTCTGAATGCTGTTACCCGTGGTAGACTATCACAGAGGTAATTTACAGCAGAAAAGGAAATGAACTGAGAATATGGATAAAAGAAATATTCTGGACTGCGACCTCGAAAGTTTAATCGAGGTCGTTTGTTCTTATGGAGAGAAAAAATTCAGAGCAGGACAAATCTTCGGCTGGCTGGCCAGAGGAACAGAGTCCTTTGACAAGATGGGAAACGTTCCAAAGGCACTGAGAGAAAAGCTTGAGGAAAACTGGTACATAGGCCTTCCGGAGGTGGTCGTTGCACAGAAGTCCGCTGAAGACGGAACACAGAAGGTGCTTTTCCAGTTCCGGGACGGCGCCAGGGTGGAATCAGTTTTCATGAAGTATCACTACGGCAATTCTATCTGTATTTCTTCTCAGGTTGGGTGCCGTATGGGGTGTGCATTTTGTGCTTCCACTAAAAAGGGACTGGACAGGAGCCTTACGGGCGGAGAAATGCTGTCCCAGGTTCTTGCCATGGAGAAATTCACAGGGGAGAAGATAGGTCACGTAGTGGTCATGGGAATAGGGGAACCATTTGACAATTATGAAAATCTTTCTGCCTTCATACGACTTATAAACAATCCGAAGGGATTCGGCCTGGGCATGAGGAACATCACTGTGTCCACTTGTGGACTGGTTCCGTACATAACTCGTTTTGGAAAAGATTTTTCCCAGGTGAACCTGGCGGTGTCTCTTCATGCTCCCAACGGAGAGATACGGCAGCGCACCATGCCGGTGGCCAGGAGATATGGATATGAGGAACTGATGGATGCCTGCAGAAGGTATACTGAAGATACGGGCCGCAGAATCACTTTCGAGTATGCAATGATCAGAGGAGTTAATGATCGCATGGAAAACGGGCTGGAGCTGGCCGGGCACCTGGAGGGGTGGCTGACTCACGTGAATCTTATTCCCCTTAACCCTGTGGAAGGTACGGGAATGAACGCTTCCTACAGGGATAGCATATTGAGATTCAAGGAGATCCTTGAAAAAAAGGGGGTTACCGTAACTATCAGGAGGACTCTGGGATCTGACATCGACGGAGCCTGCGGACAGCTGAGACTGAGATAAATAACTTATTGATTAAAATTAATCTCGCATTATAACAAAAAATACCCTCTCTACTGGACAACCAGTGGGAGGGTATTTTTATGCATCACTCAGATGAGATTAAATCCTTTAGTAACGTAGTCTATGAATTTTCCATATATTCCATCAGTTGACTGATTTGTTCTGTAAACGAGAAATGTATAATATTTCGCTGGAGGTGACAGAGAAACTGCTTTGATACCAGAGGTGCTTAGTGCGTCAGCTACAGATTTAGATGCGAAAGTAATGCAATAGCCTTTTTTAATCATTTCCGTTATCAGGTTTGGATCCATTGTACTGGCTGGATATGGATCAAATCTAGCTCCATATTTATCGTAGAGATCCTTTATATCATCGTATACGTGAGTTCCTGGTGCCGCTGTTAGTACAGGAAAATTGGATAACCCTTCAGCATCTAGTTCATTTTTTCCCTTGTATGCACTTTCTTCATCAACGAGGGCTACAAAATCCTCCTCCTTCAGTTGAATGTATTTGAATTGCGATGATTTGTTATTATCCGTTGATTTAATGATTGCAAAATCTATGGAGTTATTTCCTAATCCTCTATATGCCTCGTAGTTATCCATAACGTAGAAACGTCCCAATGTGTTAGCTTCCGATGTAAAGAAGTTCATAATCATATCTGCTACACCCACTTTTTGTGAAAAGGGGAAAAGTGCGATGTTAAATTTCACTTTATCGCTGCTGGGATTTTGCTTAAAATCCAGCATCAGATCATCCAGAGCTTTTACAACTTTCTCGGCCTTTACGCAGAATCGTGCTCCTTCACTTGTGAGTTTGACGCTATGCCAGTCTCTCTCAAACAGTGTGACACCAAGTTCTTTTTCCAATGTACTAATTTGCTGGGAAATATTTGATTGTGAAACATAAAGTGAATTTGCGGCTTTACTGAAATTCTTCTGCTTGGCTACTTCAAGAACGTAATAAATCTGTCTAATTTCCATAAATACTGCCTCTAGTCCTGAATAGTATTACTTACAATAATCGTTTTAATTATAACAAACAATTTTATTATATCAGAAATCACAAATATAATGAAAAAAACAAAAGCTAAATCGTTGAAAGGAGGAAAAAGTGAGTATTTATCTGGAAAAGGCTTCTTCCATATACGAGCAAGTGGTGGATATTAGACGTGATATTCACAGACATCCAGAACCAGGTGGAAATGAAAAGCGGACATCAGCTCTGATACGGGAAACCCTAAAATCATATGGCATTGATAAAATTGATTCTCCTACACCTACATCAGTGGTAGCTGAGATAGTAGGAAACAATGGAAAAGGAAGAACAGTGGCATTGAGAGCAGACATCGATGCTCTTCCTATCAATGAGGAGACAGGACTTCCGTTTTCCAGTGAAATTGATGGCGTAATGCATGCATGCGGGCATGATCTTCACACTGCTATGCTTCTTGGAAGTGGAAAGATATTACATGATTTGAGAAATGAACTTCCAGGTACTGTAAGGCTTATTTTTCAACACAGTGAAGATACAATGCCAGGCGGAGCGAAAGATCTTGTCCAGAAGGGTGTAATGGATGGAGTTGATGCGTTACTAGGTATGCACAATCTTCCTACTGAAAATGATAAGACAGGTGTAATAGGAATCAGACCAGGACCTTTTACCACTTCCGCTGATGAATACTGGTTTAACATCATCGGAACCGGAGGGCATGGCTCAGCTCCGCACAAAGCTCCTGATCCTATTCTGGCAGCAGCACAGTTAATTAACGTTTTTCAACAGCTTCAATCAAGGATAATAGATCCCATGGATACTATTATCTACCAGATGAATAAGATAGATGGAGGTCATGCAGCAAATATAATTGCTGACCGTGTGAGAATGGGAGGTAACGCCAGGGCATATACAAGTGAAACAAGAGACAAGGCTGAAGAATTCATTTTCAGAGCAGCAAAAGCAGTTGAGAGCATTTCAGGCTGTACTGTGGAGGTAGAAGCAATAAGAGGATATGATGCTTGCTTCAACGATTTTAAACTAACAGAGATGATAAAAAAATATGTACCAGAGATTCTGGGAGAGGGGCGTCTTGAGGTATTTGATAGACCAATGAATTTCAGTGAAGACTTCAGTTTCTATTCCACTTTGACCGGTATACCTTCAGCCTTGATGATTCTGCAGGCCGGACATGAGGGCGATAATCTTTACACTTTACATAATGCGAAATGTACAGTAAAAGAAGAAGCCATGAAATACGGGATGGCTGCAATGGCAGGATTAGCAGCGTCTTTTCTGAATAGTAACTGTTAAATTATCATATCGTAAGGAAAGGAGCGGAAAATGGTATTGTATAATGCGTTTGCAGCAGTTATTATTGTGGCAATTGCATATGTTATCGGAGAGTGGATATCAGATATTTCTAAAGCATGGATTCCTTCGGTTTTAGTGACCGCAATAATATTCCTGATAGGTTACTGGACTGTCTTTCCAAAGACGATTTCTGATGATTCGGGATTAGCTTCTTTTGCCAGCACTATCGGTGTTTTGATGTTCATCACTCACATCGGTACCGTTATAAGTCTAAAGCAGCTGATAGAGCAATGGAAAACAGTTCTTATCTGCCTTGTAGGTCTAGTTGGAATGGTTATCCTATGCTGGTTTATTTGTCCGCTTATCATGGATAAGAATCTGGTGATTGCAGGTTTGCCACCTCTCACAGGAGGAATAGTTGCTGCCCTCACAATGCAGAACGCTGCCACAGAGGCGGGACTTAAGGAAGCTGCCGTATTTGCCATTGCAATGTACAGCGTGCAGGGTCTGGCAGGATATCCTTTGACAGCCATTTGCCTTCACGCTGAGGGAAAGAAACTAATTAAAGAATGGCAGTCGGGAGATCTTCAACTGACTCAGTCAGAGATTGACAAGATGAAGACCATAGGCCTTTCGACAATCGGGGACGACAGCGATATTAAAAAAATTATTCCTAAGCTTCCGGATAGATTTAACACTCCTGTTTTCATTATCGCGAAAGTGGCATTTAGTGTTTGGATATCTACAATTGTTGGACAGTTGATCCCACAGATCCCGACTATCGTGTGGTGCCTTATCATTTCGGTAATACTAACTAGATTGGGTTTCCTGGACACCAGTTCACTAACGAGAGCCAATACTTATACAATTTTCATGTTCGCTGCAATGCTCAGCGTATTTGCTGGACTGAAGGATTGCACTCCAGGAATGCTTAAACACTTAATCGCCCCAATGCTGGTTATGATTATCATTGGTGTTATTGGCATGGGAATTGCAGCATTTGTTATTTCAAAAATACTGAAGATGGATTTTCCTCTGGCATTTGCCAATGGACTTACAGCACTTTATGGATTCCCTTGTGACGCTATAATAACTGAGAATACCTGCAATTCACTTACAAAGGATCCGGACGAGAGAGGATATCTCATGAGCAAGATGTTTCCATCTATGGTAGTTGGAGGATTTGTAACAGTTACTATTACTTCGGTTATCTTCGCAGGATACTTTGCAAAACTTCTTGGCGGTGCTGGTGGAGTTTTGTTCTAGAAAATGACAGACATAGTTAGATTCAGATTATAATCTTCAAAAGTGGGTATGCAGCTGAAACTGCATACCCACTTTTAAAGATTCACCAGATAACATAGTGGTATATAAAAAATACCGGTACGCAAGAACCTCAGTAACTTGGTTCCTGCGTACCGGTAATTATGCTTCACTTATTGAAATTAGGATTAATAATTCTCTGCGCGTACTTCGAAGTATGCCTGCGGATGCTTGCAAACAGGGCAAACTTCAGGAGCTTCTGTGCCTACTACGATATGGCCGCAGTTTCTGCACTCCCAGATAGTAACGCCGCTCTTCTTGAATACTTCCATATTGTCAACGTTCTCCAGAAGTTTTCTGTATCTCTCTTCATGAGTCTTCTCAATAGCAGCTACGCCGCGGAACTGCTCTGCCAGTTCATGGAATCCTTCTTCATCAGCTTCGTCAGCCATTCTTGCGTACATATCAGTCCACTCGTAGTTCTCACCCTCTGCAGCAGACTTCAGGTTTTCAGATGTATCACCCAGAAGCCCAAGATGCTTGAACCACAGTTTTGCGTGTTCCTTCTCGTTATCAGCTGTCTTCAGGAAGAGGGCTGCGATCTGCTCATAACCAGCCTTCTTAGCTGCAGAAGCAAAATATGTATATTTGTTTCTTGCCTGAGACTCGCCTGCAAATGCCTCGAGAAGGTTCTTCTCTGTCTTTGTTCCGGCATATGGATTATCCTTTACTTCTGTGAAAACATCAGTCTGTCCGCATACAGGGCATTTCTCAGGTGCTTTATCTCCTTCATGTACATAACCGCATACTTTACATACAAATTTCATATCAGACTCCTTTCTATACTTATAAGATACTGTTTGAGCAAATGTTACATCAATATCTGCTCATTTTCAATAAATATTTCTGTATTTCTTGAATATTTATTATGCAGATATTATATTGCCCGAATCTAACAATATCAATCAGAAATGTATGTATTTTTATTGCTTTGACATAGCCGCTGCTGGCTGTTATTGTAGGCCTTTCTATGGTACAATATTGTGATTTTCTATGCGAGTCGTTACCGGTAATGCAGGAATCGGTCAGCACCGGTGAATGGCGGCGATTGGAGGAAAAATGAATATATTGATTGATGGTATGGGTGGAGATAACGCTCCCCTGGAAATAGTAAAAGGAGCTGTAAAGGCTGCGGATAAGATCGATGGCAAGATCACCATTATCGGAAGAGAAGAAGAGATCATAAAGGCCTTCGAAAAGATTGGATACACAAAAGGAAAAATAGAAATTGTAAATGCCACAGAGGTGGTAACAAATAATGAAGCCCCGGCAATGGCTGTGAGAAAGAAAAAGGATTCCAGCATTACCCGGGGGATGTCGATGGTAAAGAGCGGAGAGGCAGATGCCTTCCTTTCAGCAGGAAGCACAGGTGCACTTCTTTCGGCAGGCCTGTTTAACCTGGGGAGAATCAAGGGAATTCAGAGACCGGCAATTGCGGCATTTTTCCCTAAGATTGGAAAGAATGACACTACACTTCTGCTTGACTGTGGAGCAAATGTAGAGTCCAAACCGGAATACCTTCTCCAGAACGGTATAATGGGAAGCATTTTTGTTGAAAAGGTAAAGGGAATCAAGAATCCGGAAGTAAGACTTCTCAATGTGGGAGCTGAGGAGGAGAAGGGAGACTCCCTTCACAAAGAAGCCTTTGAGCTTCTGTCCCAGGCAGACATCAACTTCCGGGGCAACTGTGAAGGCAGAGATGTTCCTTTCGGATGCTGTGACGTTTGCGTTACAGACGGCTTTTCCGGAAATGTCTTTCTGAAAAGTTCTGAGGGAGTGGCCATGGCCATAATGGGAAGAATAAAGAGCAAGCTGAAAGAAAGTCCTGTAAGCATGCTGGGTGCTGCCATCGCCGGAAGCAAATTCAAGGAACTGAAGAAGGAATTCGATTATTCTGAAGAAGGGGGAGCTCCTATTCTGGGCCTGAAGGGACCGGTTCTTAAGATGCACGGAAGCTCCAATGCAGATGCGGTTTATAATGCCATACTCAAGGCAGTTCCTTATGTTGAAAACGATGTAACGGGCACAATAGAGAAGGCAGTGGCAGAGTTTAAGGCAAGGGAGCAGGATGAGCAGTAGCATAATGGAAACAGTGAATAATAACGGAAGGCCGCAGACTGAGGACAGAGAAAAGGATTTTTTTCCAGAAACAAATGATTATCCAGAACTGGAAGAAAAACTGGAATATACTTTCCAGAACAAGGCCCTTCTGCTGAACGCTCTGACCCACAGCTCATTTGCTTCTGAGAAGGGAAAGAGCTACAGGTTCAACAATGAACGGCTGGAGTTTATAGGAGATGCTTTTCTGGACGCCATTGTGGGAAGCAAAATATACGATATTGCTCCCGACCAGCATGAGGGATTTCTTTCCAAGACCAGGGCTGCTGTGGTTTGTGAAAGGTCTCTGGCGGAGGTTGCCAGGGAAATCGGACTGGGCAGTTTTATAAGGCTGGGACACGGGGAAGAAACAGGCGGAGGAAGAGAAAAAGATTCTATTCTGGCAGATGCCATGGAAGCTGTCATAGGTGCGGTGTTCAAAGACGGCGGATATGAAAAGGCCCAGAGGCTGGTGCTCATGCTTTTCAGAGATCACATAAGGCTTGCAGTGCAGGGGAAGCTGTACAAGGATTATAAGACAACTCTCCAGGAGAAGCTGCAGAATAAATACAGAAATCCGGAGATTGAATATATAATCCTTGATGAATCCGGGCCGGATCACGATAAGAGTTTTACTGCCCAGATCAGGATTAACGGAAAACCCATGGGCCAGGGACTGGGGAAGAGCAAGAAAGAGGCTCAGCAGGCGGCAGCCCGCCAGGTTATTCTGAAGGGAGAATTTTAGTTGCATTTCAAAAGATTGGAAATACAGGGATTCAAGTCATTCGCAGATCCGGTTGTCATAGATCTGAATGAAGGAGTGACCTGCATCGTGGGGCCTAACGGCAGCGGCAAATCGAATATCTCTGACGCTTTAAGGTGGGTAGTCGGAGAAACCAGTGCCCGTCAGCTGAGAGGCGGCAAGATGGAGGACGTTATCTTCGCAGGGACAGCTTCGAGAAAACCAAAGGGAATGGCTGAAGTTACTCTGGTTATTGACAATGTAGACGGCTCCCTTCCTGTTGAGTACAAAGAGGTGGCTGTTACCCGGCGGATGTACAGATCGGGAGAGACCGAGTATCTGATTAATGGAAATCCTTCAAGACTCCGGGATATAAAAGAGCTGTTCATGGATACGGGAATCGGTGTAGACGGATATTCAATAATCGGTCAGGGAAAGATAGCAGACATAGTTTCCACCAGACCGGAGAACAGAAGAGAAATCTTTGAAGAGGCAGCCGGAGTAGTACTTTACAAGACAAGAAAGGCCGATGCAGAGAGAAAGCTCAATGCAGCTTCCGATAACCTGGAGAGGGTTCAGGACATCATCACCGAACTGGAAGACCGCATAGGTGGACTGAAGACAGAATCTGAGAAAGCCAAAGAATTCCTGAAAATTAGGGAGAGGTACAAATACCTGTCTGTAAACATCACCCTTCACAGCATTGAAGGACTGGTTAAATCAGTAGAGAATGGCCGTGAAGAGCTTGAATCCATTAAGGAAGAATATGAGCAGGCCCTTTCTCTCAGAGATCAGCTGGAGGAAAAAACAGATAATCTCAGGACGGAGGAAAGCGACCTGAATGAGGAAAATCAAATAACCAACGAAAGGCTCCTCCAGAAGATTCAGGAGCTGAACACAATCAGCAACAAAGGTCAGATCAACAAAGAGAAACTGACATCAATTGCAAAAGATATAGAGAGACTCACTCTCTCCATTGAAGAAAACAGCAGAAAGCTTCAGGAAGAACAGAAGAATCTTGAAGAGCTGAAACTTCAGGAAAAAGACCTGAACGAAAGTAGAGCAGCTGCCGATCAGGCTTACAAAGAAGCTGCAGCCAGAGTTGAATCTCACTATAACAAAATCAGCATACTGGAAAAACAAATTGATACAGGAAAAGACCGGCTCATCGAGCTGGGCAAAATGAGAGCTTCAAGAAAGGCTGAGATTCAAACCCTTTCTAATTATAAAGAAACCCTTGTTCAGCGAAAGAACAGGATTTTGGAAGAGCACAAAAACAGCGACGGAAACAGAGAAGAAACCAGGAAGAGAGTTGAAGAAGCTGAAAGAAAACTTGCCCAGAAAGAAGCAGAGTCAGGTGAACTGGCAAGATCTTTTTCGGAAATGGACTCCAGGCTTGCTGACCTGAGAAACCAGGTTAATACCCTGGCCTCCAGGGCAGAAGATCTTACGGTGTCCATAGGCAGGAGCATTTCCCGCAAGAACACCATCGAAGAGATGGAAAACAATTATCAGGGTTACAACAATGGTGTAAGGGCCCTGATGCAGGCAGGAACCAGAGGAATAATCGGAACAGTTTCCGATTTGATTACCGTTCCTGATGGCTACGAGCTGGCCATAGAAACGGCCCTGGGTTCACAGCTTCAGAACATCGTATGCTCAGACGATTCTGCTGCAAAGGAAGGTGTTAACTGGCTGAAGAGACATCAGGCCGGAAGAGCTACCTTTCTGCCGGTGACTTCCATAAAGGGCGGATACAGAAATCTGGGCCAGAATGTTCAGAGCGCCAGAGGATTCCTTGGCATAGCCGCAGATATGGTGGAGGCTGAAAAGAAATTTTCCAATATAATAGACTTCCTTCTGGGAAGGGTTATTATTGCCGACACCATGGACAACGCTGTTTCCATGTCAAAGCTGGACGTTCGGGGAATGAGAATCGTAACCCTTGACGGAGAGGTTATTTCTGCCAGCGGTTCCATTACCGGTGGAAAATACAAGAACAAGACAGCAAACATCCTGGGAAGAAAGAAGGAAATCGAAGATCTTGAGAAAAAGATTGCTTCCATGAAGGAAGATCTGAACAGGCTTAAGGAAAACAAAGAAAAGATGACTGAGGAGGCCCGCAGTCTCAACGAAGGCAGAAAGGCGCTGAGAGAGAAAATCCAGCAGCATGAGATCCTGATTCAGTCACTTAAGTCTGATGCTGCCCACGCAAAAGAACTGCAGAGAGAAGCCGACAACGCTGAAGGGAAGTTTTCACAGGAGGCCGGTCTCATCGATGGTGATATCAGAAGCACCATGGACAGAATCAGCCAGTACGAAAATGATGTGGAATCCTATAACAAGGAATCTTCCGAAACAGAGAGAATGGTGGAGGAGCTGGAAGAACAGTCAGCTTCATATCAGGATACTGTCAATTCAGATAATGACCAGAAAAACAGGTGCCGCATAGATCTTAAGGAGCAGGAAACAAGAATCCTGGGCCTGAATGAGCTTATCGAAAGAGTAAGAGACTCCATAATCGACCTGGAAGACCAGCTTAGCGACGATCAGGAACAGAAGGCGGGTCTGGAGGAAGAACAGATACTTCTTTCGGACAACAGTCAGGAGGCAGTGGAAAAAAGAGAGACTCTCAGGGCGGAGAAAGCGGCACTTGAGGAAAAACTCAAATCCATCAGTGAAGCCAGAGAGCAGAACGGAAAGAAAAGGGAAGAAACCGCATCCTTACAGAAAGAGAACAACGGCAAAATCAACGACCTTTCAGACCGGAAATACAAGCTGGAAGTCCGTAACACCAGGAATGAAACGTTGTTTCAGGCCCAGAAGGACAAACTCTGGAACGAGTTTGAAATGTCATATGCAGAGGCCCTGGATATGAAGGATGAGGATTTTGCTGTTACATCAGGAAATAAGGAAGCTAAGGAAATAAAGGTAAGGCTTGCAGAACTGGGAGACGTTAATATTTCTTCTATTGAAGAATACGAGAAGGTAAGCAAGAGATACGGCTTTATGACTGAACAGGCTGCAGATATAGAAGAGGCCATGAAGGAGCTGAGCCGGATCATTACCAATATGGATACGACTATAAAAAAGAATTTCAAGGAGACTTTCGACAAGGTAGCTGTAAACTTCAACGAAACCTTCAAGGAGCTTTTTGGAGGCGGTGCGGCTGAACTCCGTCTGGAGAATGAGTCAGATCCTCTTCAGTCAGGAATTGAAATTTCTGCCCAGCCTCCTGGCAAAAAGCTGAAAAATATAAACCTGATGTCCGGAGGAGAGAAAACCCTTACTGCAGTGGCACTTATGTTTGCAGTTCTTAAAGCCAAGCCGGCTCCCTTCTGTATCCTTGACGAGGTTGAGGCTGCTCTGGACGAGGCAAATATAGAAAGGTTCAGCAATTATCTGAAAGAATTCAAAGAGATTCAGTTTGCATTGATCACACACCAGAAAGCCACCATGGAGCATGCAGATGTTCTGTACGGAATTACGATGCCGGAACAGGGCGTTTCAAGAGTTCTGTCACTGAAACTGGGTGATGACTTCAATCCTGTGGCATGATTGAAGAAAATTTTGCAAGGAGAAACAACATATGGGGTTATTTAGTCAGAAAGGCACATTTAAGAAGCTGACAGAGCATATCACCAATGTTATCGTAGGAAATCCAAACATAGATGAGAATTTCTATGATGAGCTGGAGGAGTCTCTGATAATATCCGATATTGGCGTAGAAACCACAGAGCACATTATGGAGAGGCTCAGGGAAGAGGTCAATGCCAGGTATATCACCAAGACGGATGATATTAAAAAAACTCTCGAGAATATTATTGCAGAATTAGTGGACAAGGGAGAGAGAAACAGGTTTTCCAGAGAAAATCCCCTTGTGGTGCTGATGATCGGTATTAACGGAGGGGGCAAAACAACTTCCATAGGTAAGATCGCTGCAATGTGTAAAAAAGAAGGACGGTCTGTCCTCCTTGCGGCTGCAGACACCTTCAGGGCTGCCGCGGCTGAACAGCTGGAAATCTGGGGCCAGCGTACAGGTGTTCGTGTAATCCGCCACCAGGAAGGT